>Ga0315905_10000520_pt1 | contig 41486 bp, 40 predicted proteins | sample LakEriMetagenome_5_FD_203522 | JGI IMG/M metagenome (GOLD analysis project Ga0315905, IMG submission 203522) | Freshwater fungal communities from buoy surface, Lake Erie, Ohio, United States - Buoy 4 MA121 | ecosystem: Environmental > Aquatic > Freshwater > Lake | place: USA: Lake Erie, Ohio...
TGTGATGCCTAGCGCCACCATATGGACAACCACAAACTCAGAATATCCGTATAAGTCATTGAAAGTAATGGTAGACGCTGAGGGGTTCGAACCCACGACCCGCTGATTAAGAGTCAGCTGCTCTACCGACTGAGCTAAGCGTCCCCATTTCGGGCTGGCCAGATGCGCAGGCCCGTTTGGAGCGCCGCCTTTGATGGGTTTAGCACGCTTTGTCAAGCGTACCTGCGGCTTTTATTGGAATTGGCCGCGCTTCGCGCCGGGGTGCCGTTCGATGGACATGATAATTCCGACGCAGAGCATCATTGTCAGCATGGACGAGCCGCCATGGCTGACGAACGGCAAGGGTATGCCCGCAACAGGTGCAAGGCCCACCACCATCAACAGGTTAATCATGATGTAAAAGAAAATGGTGCAGGTCAGGCCAGCGGCGACCAATTGGCCATAGCGGGTCTTGCTTTGCATCGCGACGGTTAAGCCCCAGCGCATCAGCAGAAAATATAGAAACAGGATGAAGAAGCCGCCGACAATACCCCATTCTTCTGCCATGGTGGCAAAGACGAAGTCGGTATGTCCTTCCGGCAGATAATCCAAATGGCTTTGCGTGCCGTTGCCAAAACCTTTGCCAAAGATGCCGCCCGAACCAATAGCGATTTTTGACTGGGTGATATGATAGCCAGCGCCCAGCGGGTCATTTTCGGGATTGAGGAAGATAAGAACGCGGTCTTGTTGATAAGGTTTGAGACCAAAGAAATAGATCAAGGGCGCAAATATGGCGATGCTCGCACCCGCACCCCAAAAATAGATCAGCGGCAACCCGGCCATAAAGCCCACCACGCCTAAGCCAAAGGCATAGGCGATGGCAGCATCGAAATCCGGTTGGATAATGACGAGCACGCTTGGCAGCAGCAATAAAGCGCCCAGCGGCCAAATAGCATCAATGCCATATATGCGGTTGGGCGGCAGTCGGTCAAAAAACCACGCTGCGGCAAGCACCATCACTGGTTTCATCAACTCGGATGGTTGCAATGTGATGATGCCCAAGTTGATCCAGCGTTGGCTGCCACCCCCTACAAACCCCATGAGTTCGACCACCACAAGCATGAACAACAAAAGCAGATAGAGCGGAAAAGTTATCGATTTCCAGAATTCCAGTTTCATCCGCGACATGACAATGACCATGCCCAGAAGGACGAAAAAGCGCAGAACATGCTTGCCCGCCCATGGGTCAAAATTGCCACCCGCAGCGGAATAGAGCACAGCAGCGCCAAAGCCCACCAACGCCATCAGGATAAAAATGACCCGCCAGGGCAATGCGGCAATGGGGGCCGGGACGATGCGGTTCATGCCGTTGGATCCAAGGGCGGGGGTGGCGCAGTCTGCCCCTGATAGGCGGCATATTTGGACGCCATACGCTGTTCAATATTGCCGCCCCAGCCAGCCTCAAGCGCCTCCAGCGACGCCATCGCCTGTTCACGGTCATAGATGAAGGTCAGCACATCCTTGGCAATAGGGGCCGCTGCGCGCGCGCCGCCCATGCCATGTTCGATCACGACAGCGGCGCCATAACGGGGTTGATCAACTGGCGCAAAGCAGACGAACAGGCCATGATCGCGATATTTCCATTCGCCAGACTGCCCACGTTGCGAACCTGCGATACGGCGAACTTGTGCTGTTCCGGTTTTTCCCGCCATCGCGATGTTTTCGAGCGATAGTCTGCTGCGCACGGCGGTTCCATCGCCGTTAACAACCAAATTCATGCCGTCACGCACAATAGCGAGATGTTCTGTAGGAAAGGACAAAGATTTAGGCGCGGCGCGCTTCTGCTTCAGAATTTCAGGCTGCACGTTTAATCCAGAGGCTATGCGCGCGGCCATCAGACCCAGTTGGAATGGGCTGGCAATGATATAACCCTGACCAATCACGGCATTGAGCGTGTCGGAATCCGTCCACTTCTGGTCATATTTGCGCATTTTCCATGAGCTGTCGGGGACGGTGCCATAACGTTGGGACGGGAAGGGCAAGGAAAATTCCTGTCCCAGCCCAAGTTCGCGCGCGACAGGGGCGATATTGTCATAACCAATTCGATGCCCCATCGCATAGAAATAGGTGTTGCAGCTTTTCATAATTGCGGTCCGCATATCTACCGGACCATGCCGCCCAAGGCATTTGAAAACGCGATTGCCAAGCCGGTAACCCCCGTTGCAATTCACGGTTTCCTCAGGATCGATGCCGTGACGCAACATCGCAAGTCCAGCCAGTGGTTTCAGCGTCGAACCCGGTGGATACAGTCCCTGAAGCGCCTTATTGAGCATGGGAATATGGTCGTCGCTGTTCAGCATTTTCCATTCGACGCGGCCAATGCCGTCGGAAAAGCTGTTGGGGTCGTAACAGGGCATGGATGCCATGGTGATAATGTCGCCCGTCAGGCAATCGAATATAACCACCGATCCCGATTCAAGGCCAAGGCGCCTTGCGGCGTAATCATGCAGATCAATGTCGATGGTCAGCTGAACGGGCTTGCCCGGTATATCGGGCTTTGTAGTCAGCTCACGCACGATCTTGCCGCGCGCGGTGACTTCGGTTCGCTTGGCGCCTGGCTCGCCCTGTAGCCTGTCCTCAAGTGTTTTTTCGAGGCCGTCCTTGCCAACCTTAAACCCTGGCGTAATCAGCAACGGTTTTTTGTTCTTCTGATATTCCTCCGCCGACACCGTGCCGACATAGCCGATAAGATGCCCGACCGCAGCGCCGCTGGGGTAGAAACGCGAATAGCCTTGGCGCGGACTGACACCTGGAAGGTCTGGTAAACGCACGCTGACCGCTGCGAACCGGTCATAATCCAGCCCGTCGGCTACTTGCACCGGTTGAAAGCCTTGCGCATTTTTCAACTCGCGATGAATGCGGTCAACATCGTCTGACGACAGAGCCAGCAACTCGGCCAGCGTCTGAATTGTTTCATCTTTCCGCAACAGCCTGTCCGGAATGATGTCGACACGAAAATCGGCCCGATTGGTTGCTATTGGCTTGCCAAATCGGTCAATGAACCAACCTCTACGCGGCGGGATGATCGTCAGGTTTACGCGATTGCTTTCGGCCAGCAGCTTGTATTTTTCATTATCGGCGACGGCGATATAGGACATGCGCGCGGCAACGGTGAGGCCAATGGCCGCTTGCACACCGCCAACAAAAGCAGCGCGGCGTGTGAAGGTGAAGTCAAGTTGTCCTGATGTGACCTGTTTTTCGACTTTCATGTTGCCAATCGCCAGCTATCGAGCCGCGCACATATTCGCACGACGAGGGGATATAGCAATATGGACAAAAGGATCTGCGGGAATAAAATCTCCGGCTTTGGTGCGGCATGGGCGAGCCCCGCAAACCACCAACCACCCAGCAATACCGCTGTAATGAGCAATGCGGCGATCAACCAATCCTGCAGATAATCCCGCCATATGGCCCGGGAATCGATAATTTCGACAACGAGCATTGCAAGAGACCAGAGCAGACCCGCGCTGCCAAAAGGTTGGCCGCTGAAAAGATCATCCATCAATCCGAATGGAAGGCCTGACCATATCGGCATTAACCCCGGCCGCATCAGACGCCAGCTGAGAAACATGAGCAGCCCGAATGGCGGTAACAGCGGTCCGGCGCTAAATATGGGTAATGTCGTGACCATCGACGCCAAAATCATTGAGGCAATCGGTATCGCCAACATTTTGAGCATGGACTGCTCGCGGTCAAAACGGCTTTCATATTCGCGGCCTGGCCGTGTTGGCAGTCGAATGGCGCTGACCGGAATTTTCACTCCGCGACCTCTTTGGTTTCGCCATCAGGGGCTAAAGCTTGCTGGGCAGCGCGCGCCTCACCCAAATAGGGTTTCATCACCACGGCATAAGGCGTGTTGGATGGATCGGCAAAAGGCAGTCCAAGCGCACCGTCACTGGTTTTGCGAATAACGCGCGCAAACGGAATATTCGCGCCATATAATCCACCATTGCCAGAGGTTATGATGATGTCACCGACTTTGAAAGGACTTTCGCCAAGGTTCAGCGGCTTGATCAGCACGAGCCCGTTGCCGAGGCCCGACGAAAATGCCGGAAGCCCATCGCTGGCCCGCATGACGGGCACCAGATTTTCGCTGTCTGTTACCAACAACACGCGGGCGGTTGTTGGACCTGTTTCTATGACGCGGCCGATAAGTCCGGCTGGTCCCCGCACCGGCTGTGCGCGTTCAACGCCGAAATTACGTCCGATGGACAAGGTTGCGACCCGCCTTGTGCTAGATGCGGTCGAACTGATCAGCCGGCCAACGGCGATTTGTTGCGCGTCCTCATCTGCTATTTTTAGCAAGCCGCGAAGCCGGGCATTTTCCAAATGTAGGGCGCGGGCTTCGATTAATGCACTGCGTTGCGCTTTCAATTCTTTTTCGAGCGCTACATTTTTCGATGCTGCGTCGATATAGGCTGACACATTGTGCGTTATCGCTTGCGTGGCTTGGCGCGCATCATTGATCACGCGCGCGACTGGGGCGGTGACTTCAGAGCCAAAGGTTCGCAAGGCGGAAAAGCCTGTAGGATCGACAACCGAAATCGTCAGAAGCAGCGCAGCCACTATCGTTCCTGCAATCGCAACCACATAAGTCGCGAACAAGCCATATTGCGCCTTCCGGGAAAATCCGGGGCGCCGATGTGGCGGCGGCGCCATCCTAATCTCGCCTTAAGCGGTGAGCAGGACGCCACGGAAGATCGGGTCTTCCATGGCCCTGCCAGTACCGATAGCAACGCAAGTCAGCGGATCTTCGGCAACGGTGACCGGAAGGCCGGTTTCATCGCGCAGATATTCGTCAAGGCCCGCCATCAACGCTCCGCCACCCGTCAGAACGATACCCTGGTCGACGATATCGGCCGCGAGTTCGGGGGCGGTGTTTTCGAGCGCAACGCGCACACCTTCCAATATGGTGCCGATTGGCTCCGACAAAGCTTCGGCAATCTGAGCCTGATTGATCGAAATTTCCTTCGGCACGCCATTTACAAGATCACGGCCCTTGATGTGCAGCGTCTCGCCAACGCCATCAGCGGGGGGACGGGCGGTTCCAAAATCCTTTTTGATCCGCTCGGCGGTTGCTTCACCAATCAGCAGGTTATGATGTCGACGAACATAAGACACAATCGCCTCGTCCATCTTGTCACCACCGGTGCGTACCGAGGTTGTGTAGGCAAGCCCGCGCAAGGAAAGGATAGCAACTTCAGTGGTGCCGCCGCCGATATCGACGACCATGGACCCAACAGGTTCGGTAACAGGCATGTCTGCACCGATTGCGGCTGCCATCGGCTCTTCGATCAGGAACACTTCCGATGCCCCCGCGTTCGATGCGGCATCGCGAATCGCGCGCCGTTCGACGGAGGTTGAGCCCGATGGAACGCAGATAACAATCTCGGGATAGCTAAACATACGACGCTTGCCGTGCACTTTGTGGATGAAGTGCTTGATCATTTGTTCTGCAACATCAATGTCGGCAATTACGCCGTCGCGTAAAGGGCGAATGGCCTCAATGCTGTCGGGCGTCTTGCCCATCATCAGCTTCGCATCATCGCCAACGGCCTTAACGCGCTTAATACCGTTTATGGTTTCAATCGCCACGACAGACGGCTCGTTGAGGACAATCCCCTGGCCGCGGACGTAGACAACCGTATTGGCGGTGCCGAGGTCAATTGCCATGTCCTGAGATGCGAAACGGAAAAACTTACCAAATATCATGTAATATCCACCCAGTCCGGTTTGGTTCGAGTCCTTTGGAGCGCGCCCAATATGCGCGCAGTCCTAGCGGAATTTGCTGTTTTTAAAAACAGATATTTGGCAGGATTGCGAACGATTAAGGAGTCGCCTGAGCCGTCCGCTTGGGCTAGGAACTTGCTTATGTCAATAAGAAGGCTCCCCGAAAATCTGGTCAACCGCATCGCCGCTGGCGAAGTGGTAGAAAGGCCAGCCAGCGCGTTGAAAGAACTGGTGGAAAACGCCATCGATTCGGGCGCGCGAAATATATTGGTGCGGATGGGTGCTGGCGGTATCGATCTGGTGGAGGTCACTGACGATGGTTGCGGCATGTCACCATCGGACATGGCCCTGGCGCTTGAGCGCCATGCGACGTCCAAACTGCCTGATGAAGATATTGAATTGGTCTCGACGTTGGGTTTCCGGGGCGAGGCTCTGCCGTCGATTGCCAGCGTGTCCAAAATGACGCTGGAGAGCCGACCCGCAGGTGCGGAGGGCTGGACGCGGACGGTGGACCATGGGGTGGTGACCGGCGAAGGACCTGCCGCTTTGCCGCAGGGCACAAGAGTGCGCGTTGAAAATCTGTTCGGCAATGTGCCAGCCCGCCGCAAGTTCCTACGCAGCCCGCGCGCCGAATATGCAGCGGCGCTCGATACGATGAAGCGGCTTGCCATGGCGCGGCCGGACATTGGCTTTGTGGTTGAACATGACGGACGGCGCGTCCTGGCGGTGCAGCCGACAACGATGCGGCCCGAACGTGTGGCGGCGCTGACCAGTCATGAACTGATCGACAATAGCGTCGCGCTCGATTTTGAACGTGAGGGCGTGCGCCTTGGCGGCGTGGCTAGTCTGCCGACATATAATCGCGGCGTTGCCGACCATCAATTCCTGTTCGTCAATGGCCGCCCTGTGAAGGACCGGTTGCTCATCGGTGCGGTGCGCGGGGCATATGCCGAAATGCTGGCGCGGGACCGCCATGCGGTGGTGGCGCTGTTTTTAGACCTGCCGCCGACTTTAGTAGATGTGAACGTCCATCCCGCCAAGACTGAAGTCCGCTTTCGTGACCCAGCGCTTATACGCGGGATGATCGTATCGGGCCTGCGCCATGCGTTGGATCAATCTGGCTTTCGCAGCGTGCAACGACCAAGCGCCGATGCGCTTGCCGCATGGCAGCAAGAGCCGATACAAACTGCTCAAGGCGATATATTTGCGCGGCCCGCGGCGCTTGGGGCAACCGCTTACCAGGGCAATTATGGCCAACGTCCTGCTTATTCGTCGGCGCATGAAAGCCGCAGCAGCTTTGCTGATTTGGGTGCAATTCCCCGCGAAGACCTCGCGCCTTTATGGGGTAGAGCGGCTGAAGCGTATGAACCCGTCCCCGACCGCGCACGCAATCCGCTCGGCGTTGCACGCGGGCAAGTAGCGAACACATATATTGTGGCCGAGGCAGAAGACGGCCTGGTCATCGTCGATCAGCACGCGGCACATGAACGGCTGGTACTTGAACGCATGCGCAAGGCGATGGCCGCAGCGGGTGGCAATGTGCCGGCACAGGCGTTGCTATTGCCCATCGTGGTGGAATTGGAAGAACCTGCCTGCGACCGACTTGAGGCACGGGTGGAGGAGCTTTCTGCCTTCGGGCTGGACATCGAACGCTTCGGATCCGGCGCGATGCTCGTGCGCGCGACTCCGGCCGTGCTCGGCGATGGCGACGCCAAAGGGTTATTGGAGGACTTGGCCGACGATCTTGCCGCTTATGATGATGCGCTATCGTTAAAGGAGCGCATCGACCATGTCGCGGCAACGATGGCTTGTCACGGCTCCGTTCGCGCGGGACGCGTGCTGTCGGTGACTGAAATGAATGCGCTGCTCCGCGAAATGGAAATCACCCCGCATAGTGGGCAATGTAATCATGGACGGCCGACTTGGGTGAAATTGGCCTTGGGCGATGTGGAGAAGCTGTTTGGGCGGAAATGAATGACATTCCCGCCTTCACACCACCTCAAACATTAAATCGAAACAGCATGATATCGCCGTCTTTGACGAGATATTCCTTGCCTTCTGAACGCCATTTACCGGCTTCTTTCGCGCCGGCTTCGCCATTATATTGGACATAGTCATCATAGGCCATGGTTTCGGCGCGGATGAAGCCCTTTTCGAAATCGCTGTGGATTGCGCCTGCGGCATTCGGCGCGGTTGCGCCTTTTGTCACGGTCCAAGCCCGCGCCTCTTTGGGGCCGACGGTGAAGAAGGTGATGAGGTCAAGTAGCTCATAACCAGCGCGAATGACGCGGGCGAGGCCGGTTTCGGTGAGGCCCAAATCTTCCAAGAAAACTTCGCGGTCTTCGGTCGGCATCGTTGAAATTTCAGCCTCAATCGCGGCGGAGACAACCACGGCCTCTGCGCCTTCGGCCTTTGCCTTTTCAAAAACGCGTGCGGACAAGGCATTGCCATTGGCGGCGCTCGCCTCTTCAACATTGCAAACGTAGAGCACAGGCTTCGCGGTCAAAAGCTGCGCCATTTGGAAATGGCGTTCTTCTTCGGCATCGTCACGTTTGGTCAGGCGCGCTGGCTTGCCGTCGCGTAACAGGTCAAGCGCACGCCCCAAAACAAGCGCGCTGATTTTCGCTTCCTTGTCGCCCTGCGTCCCTTTTTTAACGAGGTTGGGAACGCGCTTTTCAAGGCTTTCAAGGTCGGACAGCATCAATTCGGTTTCCACGGTCTCCGCATCGGAAATCGGGTCGATCTTGTTATCGACATGTTGAATGTCGTCATCTTCGAAACAACGCAAGACATGAACGATGGCATCCACTTCGCGGATGTTGCCAAGGAATTGGTTGCCAAGGCCTTCACCCTTGGACGCGCCGCGCACGAGGCCCGCAATGTCGACAAAGCCCAATTGCGTTTCAATAATTTTTTGACTGCCGCCGATTTGGGCGATGGTTTGCAAGCGTCGGTCTGGCACGGCGACATTGCCGATATTGGGTTCAATCGTGCAGAAGGGATAATTTGCCGCTTGCGCCGCCGCCGTTTCGGTCAACGCATTGAACAGGGTGGACTTGCCCACATTGGGAAGGCCCACAATACCGCATTTGAAACCCATAATGTCCTCGTCAATTATAATATGATGCGGCCCTAGGCGACGTTCGGCAGCAAGTCCATCCAATGCGATGGCACAAGCATCGTTAAACGGCTTCAGTCCTGTTGTAACCGCATGGCGACGTCGTTCATGAAGCGGACGTCATCGCCCTTCGCTAACCAAGCGGCTTCAGCCGATACAGCGCCCAACAAGTCGGCGAGATAGTCAATCTCGCTTTTGTGGAAATTGCCGAGAACATAGCCCGTCACGCGGTCTTTGTTCCCCGGATGGCCAATGCCCAAACGGACACGGCGGAATTCTGCGCCGATGTGGTCCGTTATAGAACGAATACCATTATGGCCTGCAGCGCCGCCGCCAAATTTCACCTTTACCTTGAAGGGGGCAAGGTCAAGCTCATCGTAAAAGACGGTGACGTCCTTGGACTCTAGCTTATAAAAATCCATAGCCGCGCGCACGCTGCGCCCGCTTTCGTTCATGAACGTTGCAGGTTTTAGTAGAGTAATTTTTTCGGAACCAATGCGCAGCTCCTGAACCCAGCCTTGAAATTTTTTGGCGGGCAGGGGTAACTCGTGAATTTCGGCCAACGCATCAATCGCCATGAAACCGATATTGTGCCGGTGCATCGCATAGGTGGCGCCTGGATTACCGAGACCTACCCATAATTGCATCGTGCGCGTCCCTTGGGGGAATGTCCGGGGTTGCGAAAACCCAACCCCGGAAATTTACTTAAGCTTTGCCTTCGGCTTACGCGCCCTTAACGGTGCGCAGGAAGTCAACATGTATGGGACGATCGCTGACAGGATGAAATGCAACATCCTTTGGAATCGTGATCTGTTTTTTGCCACCAAGTTCGATCTCGACAACGCTGTCGAAAAAATGACCAGTCATCAACAATTTGACGAGAGCCTTTTCCTCAACGTGGATAAGTTCGGGTTCTTGATTGTTGCCGTAAATGACGGCGGGCACTCGGTTTTGACGACGCAATTCGCGGGAGGCTCCCTTGCCTGCCCGATCGCGCGTCTCTGCCGACAATGTCAGCTGATCGCTCATGTTAATTCTCCAAAAAAGTTACCTTGCCGCCACGCCTCCAGGGATGACCATGCGCGGCAAGCGGCGGCCTATATGCGGGTTGCCCGCGAAAAGCAAGCTTAGGTGAGCGCTTTGTAAAGGCTGAACAGGCTGGTCGCGATCAAGACGATGCTGACCGCGAAGAGCAATACGCGTGGCTGAATACGTTTGGCGATCAATGCGCCGAAGGGGGCAGCCAGCAATCCACCAATCAACAGGCCGCCCGTCACCACAGTGAAGGCTTCCAATCCGATCGTCAGAATGAAGGTTAGCGACACAGCAATGGTCAGGAAAAACTCGGCTGTGTTTACCGTGCCGATTGTTTTGCGTGGGTCCGCGCCTTGGATCAGTAGGTTGGAGGTGACCACGGGGCCCCAGCCACCGCCGCCAGAGGCGTCGAGAAAGCCACCAATCAGGCCAAGTGGCATGGTGACCTTCGGATCGCGTGGCTTATGTTCATGCGAAAAACCCCATGCTTTATACAGAAGGTAGAAGCCGATAAGCGTCAAATATCCCATAACAAACGGCCGTGCCGCCTCGGTATGGACGTTGGCCAGCAAATAGGCGCCCGTGCAGCCGCCAATGACGCCGGGAATGGCAATGCGCGCGAACAATTTCCAATCGATATTTTTGTGCAGAACATGGCTAATGCCCGATGCGCCGGTCGTAAACATTTCGACAACATGGACACCGGCGGATGCGCGGGCAGGGGCAACGCCCATGACACTGACCAATAAAGTGCTGCAAATCACGCCAAAGGCCATGCCCAGCGCGCCATCAACCAACTGCGCTGCAAAGCCGACAGCGATATAAGGCGCGACCGACACCCAGTCGACATTGGTAATATATTCAATCATCCAAATCTCGCACGGAATGGTCCTGAGCTCGCAAAAGCATAATGTGTCTTATACGATTAGTCATAGAGTTGCACATTTGTATTTTATTGGCAGCCCTAAAGCAGTGGTTTTATCGCGGCGGAGGTTAGTGGGGCAAAAAAGCCTATTCCGCCGCCTGCAAGTAAATGTCGGCATCGACGATATCGGTCAGGTTGATGCTGTCGAGCAGATTGGCGGTCTTGTCGCGCACCTGAAGCATTAACGCGCGGGTGCGGCAATTTTCTTCCTCGACGCAATTTTTGCAGGTTTCGTGAGCATAGCGGCTGGCGCAGGGAACCAATGCCAGTGAGCCGCGCATGATGCGAATGAGGTCGCCATAGCTGATATCAATCGGCGAGACCCCTAACCAATAGCCACCGTCTTTGCCGCGCTGCGACGCCACCAAGCCCGAACGGGATAGTTCGGACAATATAACCGTCAGAAATTTAGGCGGAATTTTCTGTGCCTCGGCAATATCGGCGAGCTGCACAGGGCCTTTGCCATAATGGTCGGCAAGATGCTGCATGGCGCGGATAGCGTAGCGGGTTTTCTGTGACAGCATTGGTCTCCTTTGCGCCATGCAGCGTATTTTTTCAACCTGCCAAGTTGACAAAGAGTCAATTAACACACGATCTGATTTAGTTTCTTGGTGCTTTGAACGTAAATGCGGTTGCATTGCGCCATTGGTCGGAATAGCCTGACGCCATAAAAAAGGCTCAGGGGTGAGCCAGAATGAGAAGGGGAAATTTTATGAAAACTTCAAAAACGGCGATATTGTTGTTGGCCAGCTGCCTGACTGCGCCAGCTTTTGCGCAAGATGCGCCGCCGCCGGCTTCTGCCGAAACGGCCGAAGATGCGGGCGCCGCCATTATCGTGACCGGTTCGCGTATCAAGCAGGACCCGACGAAAAGCGCTGCACCATTACAATTGATTACGCCCGCAGATTTGTCGCGTGAGGGCATCAATGGCCCAGAGCAGTTGATTTCATTCCTGTCCACCAACGGCAATGGTGCGGACAATTTGGCGTCGAACAGTGACGTTACAACAGGCGCGCAACGCGGCACCAACGGCTTGTCCGCCGCTAACCTGCGTGGACAGGGTGCCGCCGCGACGCTGGTATTGCTCAATGGTCGCCGGGTTGCGGCCCATGGCCTCACCGGTGGCGCTGTTGACGTAAACCAGGTTCCGTTTGCAGCAATTGAGCGTGTTGAAGTTTTGAAAGACGGCGCGTCCGCGATTTACGGTACCGACGCGATTGGCGGCGTTATCAACTTTATCACGAAATCGGATTTTCAAGGTGTAGTGATCAACGGCTTCACCGACATAACCCAACGTAATGACAGCGCGATTTATCGTCTGTCGGGTACCGCTGGCTATGGTGACCTTGCAGAGCAAGGTTTCAACATCATGGGCGCAGTCAGCAAAAGCTGGAACTCGGCGCTGCTTGGCCAAGATCGCGATTTTGTGAACGGCAACCAACCCGACCGCGGACTTTCGGTCGATACCCGTGGTACCCCCATTGCAACCGCGTTCCCAGCCAACACAAATAGCTTGTTTGCACCCAATGGGTCATTGCTCGGCGGAACAACGAATAGCGCAGCAAACTTTTATCTGCCCGGATTGCTTATCCCCGGAACCACGACGCGTGCCGATGGCGGCATCAACCCGTTGGATTTACCCGGCGGCGCGGGCTGTGATTCTGTCGATGGCGGCATGGCCTATGACGAAGTGCTCTGGTCCGTGCCAGGCGCAAAATATGCTTGTTCATGGGACACAGGCCGCGCCGCTGTGCTGCAGCAGCCTCTGCAAACATTGACCTTTTATGGAAAAGCGACGCTCGCATTGGGCGACCATCGCGTGGCAGCAGAAATTACGGGTTCGGATGCAGATTCGAAGAAGCGGTTTTCAAATAACCAATATTCCATCAACGCAACCACAATGCCGCTTTATTATCCGTTGAACGCAACAACCGCGGCTACCTATAACAGCGTGTATGACGCGATTGCTGGCACATTTCCTGCTGTAGGCGCGGTGGGTGACCGAACTGTTGATACCGTTGGCAATTATGGCAAACCAATTGCTTATCGCTGGCGTAATATTCCCGGTGGCAATCGTGAATATGTAACCAACACCAAAACGATCCGCGGCGCGTTAACCGCAGAAGGTCCGCTTGGTGGAACATGGGATTACCGCGCAGGTGCGTCTTACGCCAAGAGCGAAGCATCGTCGGTGCTTGGTACAGGCTACCATTATGCAGGGATCTTCCGTTCCGCAGCCAACGCAACGGCGTCGGGCGTAGCAGGAGCAGTAAGTGGCGGCATCGATCCGCGTGCCCCTACGGCACCAGGTGCAACGCGTCCGGGCATTGTGGGTCTGTTGAACAGTGGTATTCTTAACCCATTCTCGGTGACCCAAACAGATGCGGCGCTTGCCGGCCTTGAAGCTATTTCGGCAGAAGGTACGACATTATATGGCGGCCAATATGAGGTGAAGCAATTTGACGCCTCGGTTTCCGGTACCTTGTTCGACTTGCCGGCAGGGGCGGTGCAAGTCGCGCTTGGCGCGGACTATCGTCGGGAAACCTACAGCTTCAACGGTTCAGCGGCGGCCGTCACAGGGCAGCCTGAAATTTTTAACGTTGCGTTCGACAATGTGAATGCGCTGACGCCGAAAAACCGCAATGTTAAGGCGGTCTATGCCGAAATGTCGGTGCCTGTGTTGGAAATACTCGAACTGACCGGTGCTGTTCGGCTTGACGATTATACAGGCTTTGGATCAACGGTTAATCCAAAGTTTACGGCAAGATTTTCGCCGACTGACTGGGTCATGCTCCGCGCGTCCTATAATACAGGGTTCCGCGTCCCGAGCTTCAACCAGATTTTTAACGGCGTTACTGAATCGCCCAATCCTGGAAACAACCTGACAGATCCAACCACATGCCCCGCAGGCGGTGTTGTGAACGTCACCGCAGGTTGCGGTGCGATCACGCCAACGTCTTTGAGCGGTGGTAACGTGAATCTGGGGCCTGAAACGTCTGAGCAATATTCGGCCGGTATTGTGTTCACGCCTGCGCCGCAATTTAGTGCGTCTGTCGATTTTTGGTCCATCGCCGTCGACAACACCATCGGTGCGCTGACTATTGCCCAATTATTGGCGAACCAATCCTCCTTTCCAGACCGTGTAATCCGGACAAGCAACGTGATTACGCAGTTGGATTTGCGGGCGGACAATATCGGTTCGCGGCGCACGCAAGGGATTGAAGTCTCGCTGCGTGGCGGTATCGACGCCTTAGGTGGCGTAGTCACTGCCGGACTTGATGGTACATATCTGGTCAAAAAGCGGGAGAAATTCTTGCCGACTGCGCCATATGGTTCGAGCCTGATTGGTGTGTTTACTTATGCGGGCGATCTTGGTCTGAAATGGAAGCACAGCGCGTTTATCAACTATGCAGTTGACGATGTGATGCTCAGTTTCTCGCAAATTTATCGCAACGGCTACAAGAATAACGCGCTTCCAGCATCTGCAAGCCGGCCTGATTATAATGATCAGGTAAAGGCCTATGTTACTTACAACATGTCGGCCGCTATGGACATGAACGACAAACTGCGCCTGACCGTAGGTGTGCGTAACGTGTTCGACACCGATCCGCCATTTGCGATCACATATGACAGCAACACCGGTTCTGGCTCAAGCTGGGAGCCACGTGTGGCTGATCCACGTGGACGGTCGTTCACGCTGTCGGTGGAAGCGAAGTTCTAAGCTAAAGGATTGCCGAGTATGGATATGAATGCAACTCGGCGTCAGATTATGGTGGGGCTGGCGGCAATGCTGTCGGCCCCACCGCTTTTCGCAGCAACCGGCCCTGAGGGTAAGGGCGTACGGAAGCCTGCACGACTGCGTGTCGGCGATACCGTTGGCTTGATTGAGCCAGCCTCCGCCAGCGACGAGCCCTTTCAAATCCAATTGGTCGAAGAAGCGATTGTCGCCATGGGCCTAAAACCCAAACGCGCCGCGCATTTGCTCGACCGCTACGGCTATCTGGCTGGTCAAGATAAAGACCGTGCATCCGACATCAACGCCATGTTCGCCGATAAGGATGTGAAGGCCATTTTTGCTGTGCGCGGCGGGTGGGGCAGCGCGCGGCTTTTGCCTTTTCTCGACTGGAACATCATTCGCGCAAATCCGAAATTACTGACGGGTTTTAGTGATATCACCGCTTTGCATATGGCGATTGCGGCCAAGGGCGGTTTCGTGACCTTGCACGGCCCGAATGCGGGCAGCGCATGGGGCAAGGCCTCATGGGACATTTATCGCGAGATTGCCTTTGATGCAGGGACGCCGGTGTTTACCAACCCTATTGGCGATGAAGACCGCATGGCCCAGCGCCGCTGGCGCACGCGGGTCTTGGGCTCGGGCAAGGGTAAGGCGCAAGGCAAGTTGCTGGGTGGAAACCTGACGGTGCTGACCGCGCTGGTCGGCACACCCTATCTGCCCAGTTTCGACGGCGCGATCCTGTTTCTCGAAGATGTTGACGAAGCCGAATATCGCATCGACCGTATGCTCACGCAATTGGGGCAAGCGGGCGTATTCAAGAACCTGAAAGGCGTTGTCTTTGGCCAGTGCACTGACTGTGTCAACAAAGGCACGAGCTATGGCGCATTTACGTTGAATGACGTGTTGACTCAGCATCTGGGCGGCTTGGGCATCCCTGCCTATCAAGGTGCCTTTTTCGGGCATATTACCGACCAGTTTACCCTGCCTGTGGGCGGAATGGCCGAAATCGATGCAGACGCAGGCACGCTGCGCTTGCTGGAGCCTGTCGTCGTTTAGGCCGTGAATTGCGTCATCGCCAACGCAAAGGCGTTGTTGGCCATGTGCAGGATGATGTTAGTGCGCAGCGACCCCGTGCGGTGATATAGATAGCCAAAGGCAATGCTCAGCGACATGAGGCCGGGGATTGCATAAGGTTGCAAATGCACCAATGCGAACAGGAAAGACGATAATATTATCGCACCCCAAACAGGCACATATTTCGTCAGTGCATTTTGTAACAAACCGCGAAACAGCATTTCCTCCACCACCGGCGCGGCGACAGCGATGGCGAGGAACATCGCGGCCATATTCAGCGGCGTTCGGGCTATAGCAGCCAGAATTTTTGCCATGTCCGCTTGCATGTCTACGCCGGGAATGACGTAATTTGCATAGACAAAATTAAATGCCATGGCGGCGGCAACACATAATATGGCTAGCCCGCTTGCCTTGTGCAGCGGGATCCTACCGAAATCATGAAGGCCCAAAGCCCCCACCCGCCCTTCTTTGCGCAAATAGTGTCCCATAAGGGACAATTGGATCATTGCGGATGCAAGCAGTCCCCAGATAATCGAAATAGGCTCCGGCGTGGCCGATTTGTTTTGCGTCGCGGCGACGATGATCGCGGTGCAGAGCCCTTGCAGGGAGAAGTATAGCAAGATGAAGCCTAAGGTCGGCAACAAAGCGGGAAAAGGCCTTCGTGCCATCGCGGTCATCGCAGGATCGCTCATTTGTATTTTTCCCATATCGACCCTGCACAAAAGTGAGGGCCGGGCATTAGCTGCCCGACCTTCGCCTGCTTTACACATCAAAGTTTAATAGGCCACCCGTGTTGCGGTCAGACCATAAGCGGGCAACAAGGCCTGAACGCTTGTCGGGCCAGCCAGATGGCCCGCGCCCACCGCCATGAACGTCACGCCTGGCTTTTTCATTTGCGCGGAAATCCACTGCGCCCAATTGGCATTCCTTTTTGTTAGCAAGGCATCGTACAACGTCCGGCTGGTCAGCCCTTCATTCATAAGCTGCCCAAGGCCCTCGGTTTCGGCCGATGCCCACATGGCGACCATTTTGTCTGTGGTGCTGCCGACATCATCAATCATTTTTGCCGTTTCGACTAAAAATGCGATTTGCTCGGCCTCTGGCAAGCTATCGAACACGCCAAGCTGAAACGCCATGGTTTCAAGTCCACCGATTGGCTTTTTGCTGACCTTCGCTGCAGCCGTGAGTTGCTTTTCAACGCCGCTATTGGGATCAAAGCCCGATTTCTGCATTGCCAGCAGGGACATGGTGACACCTGCCGCCCATGGCTCGAATGGGTCCAAAGCGGCCGCTGGAATGCCAAGCTTGCCCATCGCCGCGTCATACACCGCACGGTCCGCGTCATTCATTTTGGAGCGCAGGGTCTTGCCCTGTTGGTCCATTGCAAGCTTACCAAACAAGGCTTGGGCTTCTGCCGCCGGTGGCTCGACCAATTCCAATACCAATTGGTCCGAACGGTCAAACGCCGTCTTTACGCCATCATCAAACCAGCCAAGACCGGGCTTTAAAATATGGACGCTACCGAACAGGTAAATGGTGGTGTCGGCGTCTTTGATGACCCACAAGGCCGGATCGACATCCTTGACGGCAGGCGGGGCTTTAACGGGGTCAAGCGCTTCCACCGATGCCGGGGCCTCCGTCGACGTGCTCTGCGCTGCGGCGGGCGCTGCCCATGCCAAGGCGCATATCGCGGTGGCGGCCAATAAGGACTTCAAATTAATACGCATCGATATTTTCCTTTTACGCAAGATAGAGAAGTGTTTGGCGATATTGGACCGGTCGTTAACTACATTACTTTCATAACTGGATAGCTGTCCAGACAAGTAAAAAGTTCATGTAGATTGCTACACCGTCCGGCTCGGGCAAAAAGCCGCCACGCTACGACAGCTACCACAAAGCTGTGAGCAATATCTTGATTTAGCCGCCTATCTCCGCCAATGGCTGGCCATGTCTGACGTTGTTCCACTTAGTTTTCAGGATCTGATCCTCACGCTTCATGATTATTGGGGCAAGCAGGGCTGTGCCATTTTGCAGCCTTATGATATGGAAATGGGCGCTGGCACGTTCCATACGGCGACAACGCTGCGCGCGCTGGGGCCGGACCCGTGGAACGCCGCCTTTGTGCAGCCATCGCGCCGACCCACCGATGGCCGCTATGGCGAAAACCCCAATCGGCTGGGCGCTTATTATCAATATCAGGTTATCTTGAAACCAAGCCCGCCGGATTTGCAGGACTTATATCTTGGATCGTTAAAAGCCATTGGCATCGATCCGCTGTTACACGACATCCGTTTCGTCGAAGACGATTGGGAAAGCCCGACACTTGGCGCATGGGGCCTCGGCTGGGAAGTGTGGTGCGACGGCATGGAAGTGACGCAGTTCACTTATTTTCAGCAAATGGGCGGATTTGACTGTAAGCCCGTTTCGGGCGAGCTGACTTATGGTCTGGAACGTCTGGCGATGTATATCCAGAACAAAGACAGTATTTTCGACCTCGTGTACAATAACGCAACGGCGGATCGTCCGGCGGTGACATATGGCGACATATTCCGTGAAAACGAACGGCAAATGAGCTCCTATCATTTTGAAGTTGCCGACACCGAGATGTTGTTTGACGCGTTCAAAAAAGCGACGGCCGAATGCGAAAGCTGCCTGCAACATGCTTTACCCATTCCCGCTTATGAGCAAGCGATTAAGGCGAGCCATATCTTCAACATATTGCAAGCGCGTGGCGTTATTTCGGTACAGGAACGCGCCAGCTATATGGGCCGCGTCCGCGACCTTGCCAAAGGCAGTTGCCAGGCATGGATGGAAAAGAATGGGTGGGCAGTATGACCGACTTCCTGCTCGAATTGCGCTCCGAAGAAATCCCTGCGCGGATGCAGGTCAAGGCTAAGGAAGACTTGGCACGCCTGTTTAATGATGCGTTGTTAAAAGCTGGTCTTGCCGCGGCGTCGGTGGAAACCTTTGCCACGCCGCGCCGCCTTGCGTTGATTGCGAAGGGACTGCCGCTGGCGACCGAAGCTGTGTCCGAAGAAACCAAAGGGCCAAAGGTCGGCGCACCGCCGCAGGCGATGGAAGGTTTCTTGCGCAAAAGCGGCCTTTCGCAAGACCAATTGGTCGAACGTGACGGCGTCTATTATGCAATCGTTGAAAAGGCAGGGCGTCAGACGGCAGATGTTTTGGCAGAGGCAATCCCTGCAATCATTCGCGCCTTCCCATGGCCGAAATCGCAACGCTGGGGCGCAGCATCGGTCTCAACCGAGAGCCTGCGTTGGGTGCGCCCATTGCAAGGTATAGTGGCTCTGCTTGGCGACGCGGTCGTGCATTGCGAAATTGACGGCATCGTCAGCGGTGCGGAGACGATGGGCCATCGTTTTCACCATAGCGGCCCGGTCATCATCACTAATGCCGGCGATTATATTGAGAAGCTGCGCGCGGCCCATGTCCTCGTGCATTTTTCCGAACGCTGCCGCATCATCCGTGACGGCGCAAAGGCGGCGGCGGAGGCTGCTGGTCTGAATTTGGTGGAAGATGAAGGCCTGGTCATCGAAAATGCGGGCCTGACCGAATGGCCGGTGCCGATGCTTGGCCGCTTCGATCCTGCGTTTTTGGATGTGCCGCAAGAGGTCATTCAGTTGACCGCGCGCGTGAACCAAAAGTATTTTGTCTGCCATGACAGCGCAGGCAAGCTGGCAAACGCTTTTGTCTGTACTGCGAATATCGATGCGCATGACGGCGGTGCAGCGATTGTTGCGGGCAATGAAAAGGTTTTGGCCGCGCGTCTGTCTGATGCAAAATTCTTCTGGGAACAGGACCTAAAGGTCGCGCTGGATAGCCAAGCGCAGAAATTGGCGCAGATTACGTTTCATGAGAAATTGGGCAGCGTTGCCGATAAGGTTGAGCGCGTGGCAAAGCTTGCGCGTTGGTTGGTAACCGAAGGTATCGTTACGGGCGCGACTGCAGACGCCGCCGAACGGGCGGCGCGTTTGTGCAAGGCGGATCTTGTCACCGGCATGGTCGGTGAATTCCCTGAATTGCAGGGCATCATGGGCGGCTATTACGCCCGCGCGCAAGGCGAAAGCGACGCCGTCGCCGACGCCATCCGCGACCATTATAAACCCGTCGGGCAGGGCGACGATGTCCCCACTGCACCGGTCACGGTGGCGGTCAGCTTGGCGGATAAATTGGATACGCTCTTGTCGTTTTTTGATATCAAAGAATATCCGACTGGATCAAAAGATCCATTCGCACTTCGTCGAGCTTCACTAGCGATAATTCGTCTGATTTTGGTAAACAACCTCAAACTACACACGGACGCGCCCATCCAATTTTGGTTAGGGCAATCCGACGAACACGCTATTCTTTCTGAACGCGATTTAGAACGTCGTAGTTTGTTGACAGTGGTTCAACACTTCCTTGCCGATAGGTTAGCCGTTCAGCAAAAAGAATCGGGAGTTAGGCACGACTTTGTTGCTGCATCTGGTGATTGGCTAGGGCGCGGCGATGGCCGACTTGACAGGATTGTTCTTCGGGCCGAAGCATTGCAGGCCTATGTAACGACCGCCGAAGGTGCGAACTTGCTGGCGGCGTATAAACGTGCGGCGAATATATTGAAGGCGGCGGACGGCGTGGACGCCGCTGCCCCTGCGCCTACTGATTTGGTGGGCGAAGAGTTGGCCCTGCGCACCGCGCTCGAGGACGCTGAGCCTAAAGCAGCTGCTGCTTTGTCGGTCGAAGATTTCGAAGGCGCTATGGCCGCATTGGCGACTTTACGTGCACCCATTGATGCCTTTTTTGAAGGCGTGATGGTCAACGATCCAGACCAAGATAAGCGTGCGTTTCGTTTGGGCTTGCTCGCGCGGTTCCGCGATGCGGTAACGCAAGTTGCCGATTTTTCGAAGATTGAGGGGTAGCTCTCAGCCCGCATGCGGGAGGGGGTATAGGAGCAAAAGATGACCCAATATGTATATCGGTTCGGTGGTGGCGTTTCGGATGGCGACGAAACCGTTCGCGGCAATAAGAATATATTGGGCGGCAAGGGCGCAAATTTGGATGGCATGGCCTCAATTGGCCTGCCTGTCCCCCCCGGCTTCACGATTACGACCGAAATGTGCACGGCTTATTATGCCAATGGCCAAAGCTTCCCCGACAGCGTCCGCGCCGAAGTCGCCAATGGCATTGCGCATATTGAGCAGGTGACGGGTAAATCCTTTGGCGATCCGGCCAACCCCTTGTTGGTGTCGGTGCGCTCTGGCGCGCGGGTGTCAATGCCCGGGATGATGGATACTGTTTTGAATCTGGGTCTTAATGATCAAACTGTAGAAGGGCTTGCAGCTTCCTCAGGCGATGCGCGCTTTGCGTGGGACAGCTATCGTCGTTTCATTCAAATGTATGCCGATGTGGTGTTGGAACTGGACCATGGCGCATTTGAAGAAGCGCTGGAGATCGCCAAAGAAGATCGTGGCTTCTATCTCGATACAGAGCTGTCTGCCGATGATTTGAAAGCTTTGGTTGCCGAATATAAGCGCCTTGTCGCCGCCGAATGGGGTAAGCCATTTCCGCAAGATGTGCACGACCAATTATGGGGCGCCGTGGGCGCGGTATTTGGTTCATGGGAATCGGATCGGGCAAAGGTCTATCGCCGCCTGAACAATATTCCGGGCGACTGGGGCACGGCGGTCAATGTGCAGGCGATGGTCTTTGGTAATATGGGCGAAACCTCGGCGACGGGCGTTGCCTTTACCCGCGACCCGGCAACGGGCGAGAACGCCTTTTACGGCGAATATCTGATTAATGCGCAGGGGGAGGACGTTGTCGCAGGGATACGCACCCCGCAATATCTGACCAAGGCCGCCCGCGAACGCGCCGGCGCAAAGCCATTGTCGATGGAAGAAGCAATGCCAACGGTTTATGCGGAGTTGGCGCGCGTGTTTGAAATCCTCGAAACGCATTATCGCGATATGCAGGATATTGAATTCACCGTTGAGCGGGAAAAATTGTGGATGCTGCAAACCCGCTCGGGCAAGCGCACCGCCAAAGCTGCCTTGAAAATTGCCGTCGATATGGCCCAAGCGGGCATGATTACGACTGATGAGGCTGTGCTGCGTATTGATCCGATGGCGTTGGACCAGCTTTTGCACCCGACGCTCGATCCACAAGCGCCGCGTGATGTGCTGACCTCTGGCCTGCCAGCGTCGCCGGGCGCGGCATCGGGCGAGATTGTCTTTGATGCCGATACCGCCGAACGGTTCAACGAATTGGGCAAAGCGGTTATATTGGTCCGCATCGAGACCAGCCCCGAAGACATTCACGGGATGCACGCCGCCAAGGGCATATTGACCGCGCGCGGCGGGATGACCAGCCATGCTGCCGTAGTCGCACGCGGCATGGGCCGTCCGTGCGTATCGGGCGCAGGTAGCTTGCAAATCGATGCTGCTGCCAAAGTATTGCGCATCGCTGGACGGACGCTCCATGAGGGCGATGTCATCACGCTGGATGGTTCAACGGGTGAAGTGATGGCGGGCGAAGTGCCGACAATCCAACCTGAATTGGTGGGTGACTTCGGAACCTTAATGGTCTGGGCGGATGCAGGACGCAGAATGAAGGTCCGCGCCAATGCGGAAACCCCACTGGATGCACAAACCGCGCGTGATTTCGGCGCGGAAGGTATTGGCCTGTGCCGGACGGAGCATATGTTCTTTGACGCTGCGCGCATTACGGCGGTGCGTCAGATGATCCTTGCGGACGATGAAAAGGGCCGCCGTGTCGCGCTCGACAAATTGTTACCCGAACAGCGCAAAGACTTTACCGCGATTTTCGAAGTGATGGCGGGTCTTCCCGTCACCATTCGCTTGCTTGATCCCCCCTTGCATGAATTCCTGCCGCATCAGGAAAGCGAATTTGCTGAGGTTGCCGAAGCGGCAGGCGTGGGCATTGAGCTGTTGAAGCAACGCGCGTCTGAACTGCATGAATTCAACCCGATGCTGGGCCATCGCGGATGCCGATTGGGTGTGACCTATCCGGAAATTTACGAGATGCAGGCGCGGGCGATTTTTGAGGCCGCGTGCAGCCTTGCCGTTGCACCCGTTCCGGAAATCATGATCCCGCTCGTTGGCACACGCCGCGAATTGGAATTGATGAAGGATGTCGTCGACAAGGCTGCCGAAGCGGTCTTTGCTGAAAAGGGCAAGCGGATTGAATATCTGGTCGGTACAATGATCGAATTGCCCCGCGCGGCGTTGATGGCTGATGAGATTGCCGAAGTCGGAAGCTTTTTCAGCTTTGGCACCAATGACCTGACGCAAACCACCTTGGGCGTCAGCCGCGATGACGCCGCACGCTTCCTGACGCATTATGTCGACAAGGGCATTTATGCGCGCGATCCGTTTGTCAGTCTCGATGTCGAAGGCGTCGGTCAATTGATCGAGATTGCCGCTAAAAAAGGCCGCGCAACACGTCCTGAGATTAAGCTAGGCATTTGCGGCGAACATGGCGGCGATCCGGCATCAATCACCTTCTGTGAACAGGTTGGCCTCGATTATGTCAGTGCGTCGCCATACCGTGTGCCCATCGCAAGGCTGGCAGCGGCGCAGGCGGCATTGCGCAAGGCGTAAGCATTCTATTGTCTATGCCAAAGGGAGGGGCTTTAATGAAACCATGGTTACGCTATGCGATATGCATATTGCTGGGAGCAGTGGGCGGCTGCGGATATGCCATTTCGCAAGTGCGCGGTGATTACACCGCTAAGCAGATTAGCAATGGTCCCTGGAACGCCAATACCATTCAGGGGACGGAGAAAGCGACCGCGTTGATTCGTGCCAAAGTGGCATTGCACGGAATCATGGCTCTGCCCGCAAAGGAAGCGATGTATTATATCGCCAAAACGGACAGCGACGGTGCGCCTCTCAACGGCAAATGCACCTACACAGTGCGCGGCGGGCCATTGGACGCGCGTTGGTGGAGTGTGACGCTTTATTATGGCGAGGGCTGGCTCGTGAAAAATGAGGCCAACCGCTGGTCGGTGCCGGGGAATAAACCAGTTCGTGATAGCAATGGAAATTGGTCATTCACCGTATCGCCTAAAATAACCAGTGGTGTTTGGTTGCCGACCGGCGGCATAGACAGTTTCGATCTGACCTTGCGCTTGTATCATGCAAAAGGAAATTTGCTCACTGATCCCGCAAAAGCGACATTACCCACGATAAAAAAGGAGAGCTGCACATGAAAAGAAACTGGCTGCTTCCTATTTTTGTGGGACTAATAACTGCTGGCGCAGTATGGCACGGCACTCTGCTCGCGACACCCTATGCGCTGATGTCAGCAGCTTTGGACAAAATCGCCACTGGGCGGATAAACACATTCGTTTTTACTCAGCTTTCGACAGCCGACAATCAACCTATCGTCCGGCCCAGTCCGGATTTATCTTATTCAACATGCGTTTTTGATTTGGCCAATGGTCCCGTGTTGCTCGACATTGAACCCGTGCCTGACCATTATTGGTCGATCAGTATATTCGATGCCCGTACCGATGTCGCGGCTGTCCGCAGTGATCGTGATACCGGTGGTAAATCAGCGCGTCTTGCCTTGATTCGAGAGGGTATGGCTATCCCAAAGGGCTATGAACCCGTGGAGTTGCGTTATGATAAAGGATTGGCACTCATTCGCATTCTGACGACGGACGCTGCAGACTATCCGACTATCGACGCCATCCGCAGAAAATCGACCTGCAAGCAGCTTTGAGGTTCAATTAGGCCTTGCACAACGTTGCTGCCGTCCCTAATAGCGTCGCTCCAGTGCACCCGTAGCTCAGCTGGATAGAGCATCAGACTACGAATCTGAGGGCCGGGCGTTCGAATCGCTCCGGGTGCACCACTTTTCTTCTCTCTGAATACAGAGACATCTCGCAATGACCCCAAAATCCAAATCTGCCATCGTTCTGCTGTCCGGTGGCCTCGATTCGATGGTTGTTGCAGGCTTGGCGCGCGAGGCGGGCTATGACGTCATCGCGCTGACAATAGACTATAACCAGCGCCACAGAATTGAGCTCGATAGTGCCGCGACCATCGCGGCGCATTTGGAGGCGACTGAACATATCGTACTGCCGCTTGATCTGACACGCTTTGGCGGGTCGGCGCTGACGGCGGATATTGCTGTTCCCAAAGAGGGTGTTGAAGAAAACGCCATCCCGATCACCTATGTGCCAGCGCGCAACACGATATTCCTGTCCTTATGCTTAGGCCTTGCCGAAGCACGCGGCGCACGGGATTTGTGGATTGGCGTGAATGCGCTTGATTATTCGGGCTATCCCGACTGCCGCCCGGAATTCATCCGCGCCTTTGAAGGCATGGCCAATTTGGCCACCAAAGCAGGTGTCGAGGGCGACCCTTTCACTATCCACACGCCATTGTTGGATATGAGCAAAGCCGACATCGCGCGCGAAGCCGCAAGGTTGGGCCTCGATGCGGGCATGAGTTGGTCTTGCTACGACCCAAGTCCCGATAACAAAGCTTGCGGCCAATGCGATGCCTGCCGTCTACGCGCAAAAGGCTTTGCCGATGCCGGTCTGCCTGACCCTACGATTTACGCATGAGCTACGCGGTTAAAGAGATATTCCTGACGTTGCAGGGGGAGGGCGTACATGCGGGCCGTCGTGCGGTGTTCCTGCGCTTTTCCGGCTGTAATTTATGGACCGGGCGAGAGGCCGACCGCGCCAGTGCGATTTGCCAGTTTTGCGATACCGACTTTGTCGGCATGGATGGCGAAAATGGCGGGCGCTATGATGCTGAGGCGCTGGCGGCCAAGGTCGCTGCATTATGGGGCGATGGCACCGACAATCGCTATGTCGTGATAACCGGCGGCGAACCCATGTTGCAGGTGGATGACGGGATTGTTGACGCGCTCCATGCCAATGCTTTCCAGATTGCTATTGAAAGCAATGGTACAATAGAGGTGCATCCCGGAATTGATTGGGTGTGTATCAGCCCCAAGGCTGGGTCGGACGTCATCCAACATAGCGGCGATGAGTTGAAATTGGTGTGGCCGCAACCGACAAGCGATCTGGATGCGATGGAGCAATGGCAATTTGGCCATTTCCTTATTCAGCCTATGGATTCCGGCGATGCAGATGTAAACGCTGCCTATGTCTACGAGGCTACGCGCTTCGTCATGGAGCGGCCTAAATGGCGTTTATCCTTACAAAATCACAAAATTCTCGGGCTTCCGTAACCACTCGTAAATTTGCTTGAAACCTTTTCCCGAAAGTGACAGTCTCGTGACAGGGAAGAGGAGAGAGAAAATGGCACAAGCCCAAAAGGCGCCTTTGCGCGCGTATAAAAGCTATTCCAAACGCATGTCTGACCATGTCGCGCTCGCGCTGGTTGTGTACACATTGGCTTTGATATTTTTGGTGACGCCGACGATTGAATCGACGGGCACGACTATTTTTCCGTATTTTGTTTTAGTCCTTTTTGTTGCGGCCGTCATTCCAATGTGCCGAAATCTGGAACGCCGTTGGCAGGCACTTAGTGCGACTGCCGATGCAGATGGTGGACTGGAAACGCTATATGTTGCCGATCGGTTGAAATTGTGGAGCGCCGCGATTGCGATTCCGGCGGTATTGGCGGTGCTATTCACGGTTTTTTGAAGGCCGCTTGATTGACGCTGTAACGGCCCGCGCCTAAGCGGGAATCATGCTGACACCACAACACGCGCTTGATCGCGCGCAAAATCTCGTTTCCCAAGCCATGAAGGCAGGCGCTGACGCGGCGGATGCCGTCTATGTCTGTGAGGCATCGACAGAGGTCCAAGTTCGGCTCGGTCAGTTGGAAGATGTCGCCCGCTCCGAAGGCGAAGATATTGGCCTGCGTGTTTTTGTAGGCCAACGCTCCGCTACAATTTCATCATCCAACATGAACCCCGACATTCTGGCAGGGCTCGTCACCCGCGCCATCGACATGGCGAAAGAAGCGCCCGAGGACCAGTATGCCGGTCTCGCGCCGCAGGATCGTTTGCTGACTGGATCCATTCCAGATTTTGATAGCGATGATGGCCTTGACCCGGATCCAGCCCTCTTGCGTGCGGCGGCGTTGGAATGCGAAGATGCTGCGCGGGCTGTGCCGGGCGTCTCCAATAGCGAAGGCGCAGGCGCCAGCGCCGGACGCAGCATTTTTGCGCTGGCCACGAGTCATGGCTTTGCCGGCGTTAAGTCTGGTTCTGGCTATAGCATATCGGCAAGCGTATTGTCTGGCGATGGCGATGCCAAGGAACGCGATTATGACTGGCATTCGGCACGGCATATGGCGGATCTCGACAGTGCAACCAAAATTGGCACCCGCGCAGGGGAGCGCGCGGTTAAACGATTAAATCCCGGCATCGTCAAAAGTGGCCAGATGCCGGTTGTCTTTGATCCGCGCGTTGGTGGGTCCTTTGTGGGCCATTTGCTTGGTGGCATCAGCGGTTCGGCCATCGCGCGCAAGACCAGCTTCTTGCTCGAATCGCTCGGCGCGCAGTTATTCGAAAGCAGCATTTCGATTGTCGACGACCCGCACCGGATGCGTGGCCTTGGTTCGCGTGCCTTTGATGGTGAAGGCCTGCCCACCGCGCGCCGTTCAATCATTGATAAAGGCCTATTGACCGGTTGGTTGATGGAAAGTGCATCGGCGCGGCAATTGGGGCTGGAGCCGACCGGCCACGCCAGTCGGGGGACTAGCGGTGCCCCGGGGGTCAGTCCATCCAATGTCCATCTGGAAGGCGGCAGCGTCAGCGTCACGGAATTGATCGCTGATATCAAACATGGTGTGTATATTCATGAGCTCGCAGGGCAGGGCGTAAACCCTGTAACGGGCGATTATAGCCGGGGTGCAGCGGGTTTCCTTATCATCAACGGAGAAATTGCTGGGCCCGTGAGCGAGTTCACTATTGCAGGCAATTTAAAGGACATGTTTGCGGCCATGACGGCGGCCAATGACCTCGAATTCATCCGCAGCTTGAACGTGCCGACATTGCGCATTGACGGCATGATGATCGCAGGTGCCTGAGCGACAACTTGACCGCGCCGCTGTTGTAGCCGCCACGCAAGAGGCCGCAGCATTGGCCTTTGCCAGTTGGCGTGAAGGCGGGGCGGCCGATACCAATGTGTGGGACAAGGGCAAGAATAACCCTGTCAGCGACATCGATATGGCGGTTGACGCCTTTCTCATCACAAAGTTGCGGGCCATTTTGCCTGAAGCCGCGTGGTTGTCGGAGGAAAGCGCTGACGACCCGTCACGGTTGAATGCACGATTATTATGGTTGGTAGACCCAATTGACGGCACCCGTGATTATGTCCACGGGCGCAGCGGATGGTGCGTGTCTGTGGCTTTGGTGGCCGATGGCCTGCCGGTCTTTGCCGTGATGGCGGCGCCGGCGCAAAATAAAGTCTGGCTTGCGGCGCATGGGGAAGGCGTCACCTGTAATGGAGAGCGGCTCACAGGGAGTAGCCGGCTGGATTTCAATGGTTCACGCGTGCCCGCAGATGACTTGCCAAAACTTGATGCGGATTTGGTGACGGTGACCAAGCCTAACAGCATTGCCATGCGCATGACGATGGTCGCCTGCGACCGTGCGGATCTGGTTGCGACATTGCGATGGGGGCATGAATGGGACATCGCGGCGGCGCATTTGGTGGCACAAGAGGCAGGCGCCGTTGTCACCGATGCCTTGGGGCGACCCATCCGTTATAACAAAAGCGTGCCGAAGGATTTTGGGCTTATCTGCTGCGCGCCGGGAATTCACCAAGCTGCGGTTGAAAGGCTTTCGGGCCGGGCGGCGAAGACATTGTCGTCGTCCTGAGCATTTTTCAGGATGACGTGCAGATGGACTAGCGCGTTCGCGTCCACAGGGCGTCGCGGTCCATATCACGGGGATTGTTGATGACGGCATCTACGAATGCCTTGCGCACCCACCGGAATTTTTCCGGCCGGCTCGTGAAAATTCGTTGGTCCCAAGCCTGTGCACCAGCCGCGCGCACTTTGCGGGCGATTTCGCCGTAAATTCCGGCGGCTGACAAGACCGCCCAACGGGCACGCAAGGGCAAATGCTTGGCACCAACGCGCGCCGATGCCTCATATTTTTCAGCCTCATCGGCGAGCCAGCGACCCGCAAGCGCCAGTTTTTTGCGGTTATGCGGCTTCATATGCTCGCCGGGCCCGATATCGAGCGTCGCGAGCCAATCATCGGGCAAATAGCACCGGCCAGCCGCGTCATCTTCGGCAATGTCGCGGGCGATATTGGAGAGTTGAAAGGCAAGGCCAAGGTCACAGGCTCTGTCGAGCGTGGCATCATCATCGGCGGGCACACCCATGACCACCGCCATCATCACGCCAACGGCACCTGCAACATGGTAGCAATATTGGTACAAATCCTTTTCGCGGCGCGGGCGCCAGTCGGCAGCGTCGAGGGCGAAGCCTTCAATCACATCCTCTGCCATGCGCTGCGTGAGGCCACATTCGCGCGCGACCACGCCCAAGCAGTCAAAGGCGGGTTCGCCGGTGGGCGTACCGGCGAGCGCCATGGCCGTCAGTTCGCGGATCGCCTGCAATCGCGCCTGCGGGTCTGTGACCGCCTCCATAGCGCCGCCATGGTCTTGCCCATCTGCCATATCGTCACATTTGCGACACCAGGCATATAGCAGCCACACCCGTTCGCGCGTTGTCCGGTCGAACAGGCGGCTGGCGAAGCGAAAGGATTTCGACCCGCGCGAGATGCTGTCTTGCGCAAAGGCGACGAGTGCGGGGCGGTCCATTATCCCCCTTCCGCTTGCGCGAGGGAAGTCACAGGTCTTCGGCCTTCATCTGGAAAATCGTTTTGTGCGGCACATAAGCGACCATCTTGTCCAACAAGCCATCCAGATTATCATCGACGATCATAATCCCGGCATGTTGCGGCCGAATGAAGCCAACATCGATCATATTCTGGTTAAATGCTATCAACTGATCGTAAAATCCGGCCACGTTCAAAACGCCAACGGGTTTTTGATGATAGCCAAGTTGCGACCAGCTAATGGCTTCCCATAATTCATCCATAGTGCCCACGCCGCCGGGAATGGTGATAAAGCCGTCGGACAAGTCCGTGAAGCGTTGCTTACGCTCGTGCATACCCGATACCACATGCAGCTCGGTGCAGCCCTGATGTGCGACTTCCGCGCCAACCAAAGCTTCTGGGATGATACCAATAACTTCGCCGCCTGCTTCCAGTGCGCTATCCGCCACAGCGCCCATCAGGCCCAGGCGTCCGCCGCCATAGACAACAGCAATGCCGCGTTTGGCCAACGCCTTTCCGACTTCGCGGGCCGCATCGACATAGACCGGGTTCTCGGGCGTTGCCGAACCACAATAGACCGCAAGGCGTTTCATGATTTCGCATCCTCTAACATTAATGCCGCCGTTGCTTTTGCGCTTCCCACGACCCCGGGAATACCCGCGCCGGGATGGGTTCCTGCACCAACAAAATACAAATTAGATATCGCATCATCGCGATTGTGCGCGCGCAAATAGGCCGATTGCCAGAGAACGGGTTCAAGACTGAACGCGCTACCCAAATGCGCGGATAAATCGCGGCCAAAATCGGCGGGTGTATAATGGAACTGCGTCATAATTCGGCTGCGGATATCGGGGATCAGGCGACGTTCCAGTTCATCCAATATCCGTTCCTTCATCGCCGCACCCACATCGCCGTCCCAATCATGCGGCGCTTTGCCCAAATGGGCCACGGGCGCGAGGACGTAAAAGGTCGAACATCCTTCGGGCGCAAGGCTCGGGTCGGTAACGGTTGGGTGATGCAAATAGAGAGAGAAGTCCTTTGGCACGACACCATGATTGAAGATATCGTCCAACAGTCCCTTATAACGCGGGCCGAACAGGATCATATGGTGCGGGATTCCCGGCCATGTGCCCTTAATGCCCAAATGCAGCACGAACAAAGAAGGTGACCAGCTTTTACGACGCAGGGCATTGGTGGCCCGTTCGCCGCGTTTGTTGCTCGTTAACAAGTCCTTATAGGTATGCATCAAATCCCCATTTGATGCCGCCATGTCGCAATCCATCCGCCAACCGGACTTTGTGCGCACCCCTATGACCTTGTCACCGCGTGTTTCAATTTCTTCGACTGCATCGTCCAAGCGAACGGTCCCGCCGAGCCGATCGAAATGCGTGACCATGGCATTGACGAGGCGGTTTGTGCCGCCCTTCGCAAACCATACGCCGCCTTCTTTTTCGATGGTGTGGATGAGCGCATAAATTGCGCTGGTACTCATGGGGTTTCCGCCAACGAGTAAGGTGTGGAACGACAATGCTTCGCGCAATTTTTCATCTTTGACGTAGGACGAGACAATCGAATAGACCGAGCGCCATGCCTGATATTTCATTAACGCAGGCGCCGCCTTGATCATGGAGGCAAAGTCGAGAAACGCAACCGAGCCAAGCTTTTGATAACCTTGCTTGTATACGCCCTTCGAATATTCGAGGAACTTGCGATAGCCCTCAACGTCGGCTGGGTTTAATTTTTCAATCTCTGTTTTCAGGCCCGGCGCATCGTTGGAGTAATCGAAATTCGTGCCATCTGGCCAGTTGAGGCGGTAAAACGGAAACACCGGCATTAATTCGATGTCATCTACCATTTTATGGCCGGACAGCGCCCATAATTCTTCGAGACAAGGCGGGTCGGTGATTACCGTGGGCCCAGCATCAAAGGTGAAGCCATCCTTTTCCCAATGATATGCGCGGCCACCAGGCTTGTCGCGCGCTTCGACGATGGTGGTGGATATGCCCGCCGACTGCAGGCGTATGGCGAGTGCAAGGCCACCAAAGCCAGCACCGATAATCACGGCTGTCTTGGTCACTTTTTCTTGCTCCAAATCGCTTTTATCGCCCGACTTACGGAAATGGGCGGCTTGCCGGAAAGGATACGCGCCATGTCCCACCATGTTGTATTTCCAGCGTAAAAACGTTCGATTAAGCCGGGGTCAAGCGTGTAGAAGCGTTCCAATATCTTATACCGGTCAGCGCCATCCGCGCCGCGGAAGAGCATGCGGTTGAGCATGCGGAAGAATCTGCCCTTACGCCAATGTTCCTCTGCGCGTTGACGCAACGCGAGGTTCAGCTTGTCGCCGTCTAGATCAGGCTGCTCGGCAATGAAAATCGCATTGCGCACGGCATCGGGCAGAGAGTAGCTGGTGATGGGTTGGAAAAATGCACCCCGCGCACCGGCCTTTGCGGTCCGGCCACTGCCACTGTTCCAGTAACTATCGAGATCGCCGCCCATAACAACAGGCAGAACGCCACTTTCTTCCCGCAGAATGCGTTCGACTTGCCACCCTTTTTCGTCAGCATAAGCCGCGAGCCGTTGCCGCAAAATACGCGGGTCATGGTGCGACTTGTCGCTGTAATAAGTGTCTTCGACAAACAGCTTGTCCATGCCAAAGGGCAGGACGTACACGAAACGATAGCCATCATGTTGATCCATCGTGGCGTCCATGACGATTGGCTTGGTGATGTTGTGTGGTTCGGACAATTGCATCAACTGCCCCGTGAATTTTTGCCAACCGCAGTCGAGATGGTATAAATCGGCAGCACCGCGTGCATCGATAACACCACCTGCGTTAATCCGCTGCGCGCCGTCCAGCACCACCAGGCGCGGGGAAACCGCCTTCACTTCGCGGCCGAGCATAAGGGAGGATGCAGGAAGTTCCTTGCGCAAGACCTGATCAAAATGTTCGGATTCGATACTGTAGTAAATGTTATCGAGCGATCGGCTGTGCGCTGGAAATTTCACATCATATCCCGACCAGCCATAAGTGACCAAAGGCGCGGTCAGCCAGCGATGCTCCGGCAAAATGTCGCTCGCGAAATAGCTCCAGATATGATTGCCGCCAAAGCTTTTACCTTGTTCGATGAGGACAAGGTTTAACTCGGGCCGCATCTTGGCAAGTGCCAGCGCGATCAGCCCGCCGGCAAGACCGCCGCCAACGATGGCAATGTCGCATTTGATGTTTTTGACAGTCACGTCACCGCCCTAGCGCAGGCATTTTGCAAGGGAAAGGGGCCTGCCACGGTAATACACAGCTTTCTAAGCCATCATTTCATCCCGCAGCGGGATCGCGCAAAATTTTCTACATGCTATTCGGGCGTAAGGCGGGTAGCATTATGCAAAGGCGCGCGGCGAAAGCTGCTACTCATGGGGAATGAACATGCGGAAAAAATGGCTAATGGTGGCGTTGGGGGTGGTCGGACTCGTTGGTGCAATCGCCTATACACAGCGCGATACAATCGCGATGGCGCTTATTAGTCGCGCTGCAGACGGCGCGATGGCGCGCAACGTTATGGCGGAGTTGCCCGCTGACCGACTGCATGTCGGTTTCTGTGGTACGGGATCTCCTTTACCCAGCCGCGATCGTGCCGCCGCCTGCACTGTGATTATTGCCAACGGTAAGCTGTTCGTGTTCGACATGGGGGAAGGCTCCGGCGAAACATTGGCGCTGATGGGGATGCCGCTTGATAAAGTGCAAGGCGTATGGCTAACGCATTTGCACAGCGACCATTTTGAAGGCCTTGGGCCATTTACATTGCAACGTTGGGCTGGAACGAGCGCCAAAACACCTTTGAATGTATCCGGCCCCAGTGGCGTGACTGAAATCACGCAAGGCTTGAACGCGGCCTATCGTATGGATTCAACCTATCGTATTGCCCATCATGGCGAAGCCGTTGTGCCGCCGTCTGGCTTTGGCATGACGGGGACAGCTATTGAGCCGGGAATCGTTTATGACGCCAATGATGTACGCATCACGGCGTTTGCCGTCGACCATGACCCCATCAAGCCTGCCTTTGGCTATCGCGTCGATTATAAGGGCAAGAGCGTTACTATCACTGGCGACACTGCATTTACACCCAAGCTTGTGGCTGCGGCCAAGGGTTCGGATGTGTTGGTGAGCGAGCTTCTGTCCCCGCGTATTGTCGGCGCGCTCGCCAACAGCGCGCAAAAAGCGGGCATGACAAACCGCGCGAAGATTTTTGATGATATCCAAAATTACCATATCAGCCCCGAATTGGCTGCTGATGTGGCCAAGTCAGCAGATGTGGGCATGCTCGCCTTTACGCATATTGTGCCATCGGTGCCCAAGCCGCTCGAATTTGCGTTATTGGGCGAAGCGGACAGTCATTATGGCGGACCGATATCGGTAATGCACGATGGTGACGTTATCAGCATCACCGGACCGAAAGCGTTCAAAACCCGCAATTTGCTAAAATAATCGCAAAAAGGCTAAAGGCACCACATGGATAATGTGCATGTCATGATTATGTCGGCTGCGGCGATGACGCTCATTGTGGGCACGCGCTATTTGCTTGTCAGCGGCGCATTTGCCTGGGCAACAAAGATCCGTGTGCCAGGCCTGTACAATGGCCTCGACCGCCAAATTCGGCGTGAGATCGGCTGGAGCTTGGCCAGTGCTGCTATCTACGGCATTCCTGCGGGCATTGTCGCTTGGGGCTGGGATAGCTTGGGCTGGACGCAAATCTACACCGATATGACTGCGTTTCCATTGTGGTATCTGCCGGTGTCGATTTTCCTCTATTTGTTTGTGCACGACACTTGGTTTTATTGGACGCACCGCCTGATGCATCGGCCATTTTGGTTCAAGGCCGCCCATGCCGTGCACCATGACAGCCGACCACCCACCGCATGGGCAGCCATGTCCTTTCACCCGTGGGAGGCATTGTCAGGCGCTTTGGTCATTCCAATATTGGTTTTTCTTATCCCTGTTCATGTTGGGGCATTGGGCACGGTGTTAGCGATTATGACGATCATGGGCGTGACCAACCATATGGGGTGGGAATGCTTTCCGAAATTCATCGTAAACGGCCGTTTGGGACGCTGGCTGATAACGGCGACACATCATCAAAAGCACCATGAGGCATATCGGGGAAATTATGGTTTATATTTCAGGTTTTGGGACAAAATGTGCGGCACGGATCTTGGGCTCGGCGATTGGAGCCGCCGCCCTCGTTAGTGCGGCGGCAGCTGCTGCACCTACAGCAACGCTGGAGGTCAATATTTCTGGCCTGCGCAGCCAGAAGGGCAATGTTCTGGTCTGCGTTACCGCAAATGCGCGCTTTTTCCCCGACTGTAGCAAAGATCCGAAAAGCTACCGCGCTACCGTACCGGCGCGCGATTCTGCGCAGGTTTCCCTCCGCGGTATTGCGCAAGGCACTTATGCAATAGCCGTGATCCACGACGAAAATGGCAATGCTAAAATGGACATGGCTGTCTTCATTCCCAAAGAAGGCTTCGGCTTTTCGCGCAACCCCGCGATCCGCACTGGACCGCCGAAGTTCAAAGCCGCCGCCTTTGCCATTGATGCTGCCCAAATCAGCCAGCAGGTTAAAATGAAATACATGCTTTAACCCGTTTTGCTGTGACCTGCTCCGTGTGCCGCACGCGACGCAGGCGCATGGTTCATGGCGGGCGGGATCAGCTCCATTAAACGCGAGCTTCGAACATAACAGATTACCAGAGTGCGTTGATGGGCAATCTGCTGGACGGACTGCACCACCTCGGCTATTCTCAATCTATCCCCGGGGAGTCGCATGACTGAGAGGCGGTGCAGATATGCCCGCGACCCGCTGAACCTGATCCCGTTTGCACGGGCGTAGGGAGGTGAGACCGCAACCAGTCCGGTGGACTGGCGAGGACCAACCCCGGTCTTCACGCTTACTCGCTCTCCTTATGATATTTTGGAGAGATGACATGGCAGACGTCCCAGCACGCACGGAAATCGGCGTAACCACTGGTCCCATTCGCGGCAGCAAGAAAATCTATGTTGGTCCGTTGAATGTCGCCATGCGCGAAATTCATTTGGAGCCATCTTCAGGTGAGCCTCCTGTGCGCGTCTATGACACCAGCGGCCCTTATACCGATAGCAATGCGCGTATCGACATCAGCGTTGGCCTCAATGAAATCCGCCGCCCATGGATTATACAACGCGGCGATGTGACTGAGGTTCCCCAGCGCGAAGTAAAGCCTGAAGACAATGGCCAGCTTGGCCCCGACCGCAGCGGCGGCGTTGCGCCATTCCCCAATGTCCGCAAAAAAGTGCTCCGCGCCAAGCCCGGCATGAATGTCAGCCAGATGCATTATGCCCGCAAAGGTATCATCACGCCTGAAATGGAATATGTCGCCGAACGCGAAAATCTGGGTCGCGCGCGTCTCGCCGAGTATAAGCGCGATGGCGAGAGCTTTGGCGCGTCAATCCCTGACTATGTCACGCCCGAATTTGTCCGCGACGAAGTCGCCCGTGGCCGCGCGATCATTCCCAACAATATCAACCACCCTGAATCCGAGCCGATGGCGATTGGCCGCAATTTCTTGGTCAAGATTAATGCCAATATCGGCAACAGCGCGGTTGCGTCCGATGTCGCGACCGAGGTCGACAAGATGGTCTGGTCGATCCGTTGGGGCGCGGACACCGTCATGGATCTGTCGACGGGCCGCAATATTCACGACACGCGTGAATGGATCATCCGCAACTCGCCTGTGCCCATTGGCACTGTGCCCATTTATCAGGCATTGGAAAAGGTCGGCGGCGTGGCGGAGGACCTGACATGGGAAATCTTCGCCGATACGTTGATTGAACAAGCGGAACAGGGCGTCGATTATTTCACCATCCATGCGGGCGTTCGTTTGCCTTATGTCCCCTTGGCGGCAAAGCGCATGACCGGCATCGTCTCGCGCGGCGGCAGCATCATGGCGAAATGGTGCTTGGCGCATCACAAGGAAAGCTTTCTCTACGAACGCTTCGATGAGATCACCGAGATTATGAAGGCCTATGACGTCGCCTATTCGCTCGGCGACGGCCTTCGCCCCGGCAGCATTTATGACGCCAATGACGAGGCGCAATTTGCCGAACTCTACACGCTGGGCGAACTGACCAAGCGCGCCTGGGCACAAGATGTGCAGGTAATGATCGAAGGGCCCGGCCATGTGCCGATGCACAAGATCAAGGAAAATATGGAGAAGCAGTTGGAGGCGTGCGGCGAGGCACCTTTCTACACGCTCGGACCGCTCACCACCGATATCGCACCGGGATATGATCATATCACCAGCGGCATCGGCGCGGCGCAGATCGGTTGGTATGGAACCGCGATGCTCTGCTATGTCACGCCCAAGGAGCATTTGGGCTTGCCTGACCGCGACGATGTGAAGGTCGGCGTTGTCACGTATAAACTTGCTGCCCATGCCGCCGACTTGGCCAAGGGCCATCCCGCGGCGCAAGTGCGCGACGATGCGCTCAGCAAGGCGCGCTTCGAATTTCGCTGGCGCGATCAATTCAACCTGAGCCTCGATCCCGATACGGCCGAGCAATATCATGACCAGACGCTTCCAGCCGAAGGCGCAAAATCCGCGCATTTCTGTTCGATGTGTGGGCCGAAATTCTGCTCGATGAAGATCAGCCAAGAAGTGCGCGATTTCGCCAAGCTACAAAATCAGGGCGCCGAGAGCTTCGTCGCGGCGGAAGAGGCCGAAGCCGGAATGGCGCATATGAGCAAAGTCTATGACGAAACCGGCCGTGAGCTTTATATGGGCGCGGGCGACAGGGAGCATGATTGATGCTTGCGCTCGCCCTTCTGTTAGCATCTGTAGCAATATCGGTTGAGACGGCACCCAAGCCTTTAACGAATGAAGGCAAGGCGGGTAACTTAATGATTTTGTAGCTCTGGTCTAACAAACCGGATGAGTTACTGACCCAATGGAACAAAACCAACTCTTTCCAGCCTAAGAACAACCAAAAAGATTGAGCGCAACAAGTGTATTCCCGCCTTCATCATCCATGCAAGTTGCAAGGGTGACATGGCAGGTAAAAGCAAACCGTGGGGGATTTAGGTATCCTTATCAAATTCACATCACACGGACATAGACCCGCGTTCTCCGCTCTTCATTATTCGACGCTTTGGCTATATAGTCAAAATAAGTAGCGCCCGTGAAACCATTGAGCGCGCGTACTGTGTAGTTGTCTGGGGAACGCATTGTGACAGAAATTTGGTCTGCATTGGCCTGCGGAACGGATACTAACTGAATTACGCCAGACGCACGATCAATGCCCCTCGTATTAAAACGTTCATTCGAGAATATGACATCATTTTCCGTGATTGCGTCAGCCTGGAAATCTAGAGTTGTTATGCCATTGAGTATAAGGAAATCGGGAGAGGGCATATATAGCCCTGTGTCATTATACCGGAGGAATTCGGCATAGCGGCTGGTTTCAGCAATGATAGTCGGCGAACGGATCGCCAGTGCCGCCTGTGCAGCATTGTCTGTGCGATCGCTTGCGATATGGCCAATCATCGGGCGCAAATAACCATTGATGCCCAGCAACCATCGCGCCTTTTCTGTTGAGGTCTCCAGCCGCACCGGCATTGCGGCTGCGTAGGCATTTATCATGTGCGCTATGGCTTGTACTTTGGTAGCACTTAACTGCAAATAGACTGGTGGGCTGGGTTGCGTTGCGCCGACGTCGCGCAAATAACATTTGATAATTTCTGACATCCGGTCATTTTGAAAGATGAACGCAGCCGAGCTTGCCGCAACGCATCGAGTCGCAACCGCTTCAGTCGGCGTAATGATTGGTCGGATGTCACCGTAGGCCATATAGGACCCCGGAAAATTGTAACTTTGCCCCGTAGCCAATGTGTATAATGCTGCCTGAATTGCCAGAACCCGCAAATTTGCAGCGTGCATACGTGCAGCATCCGCTGCGCGCGCAGAATCGCCCGATGCGGCCTCTTCTATCGCATCATAGGTTGCTAAATCGGGGTCATTGACCATACTGAACAGGCTGTTGGTAATGCCGAGTTGGGTTTTCAATTTAGCGGCTGTGCTGCCTGGGGCTACAAGCAACGCAGTAACTGGCGTTACCATGCGCACATTTGCTGGCGCGTTCATAAAAATCCTGACCCCGGTTTCATGGTCGATTACATCGGTGCGCTTGAAGCGCAGTGCATAGTCCCCCGTGGTCACCGCTTCGGGCGCAGTACCCAGCCCGGTGTGCGCAGCAATAGCGTTGGCATGGCCGGGATAATAGCGGCCGTCTCGAGCGGTAAAGCCAAGTGTCAAATAAAGTCCGAAAGTATCGATGTCGCCGGTTGTGAATTCGATCAATCCTGTCGCGACCGAAGTTGCATAGACCCTTGCGGTTGGGGCTAGCGGTGGCGGAGTAGGAGTAGGAGTAGGAGTAGGAGTAGGAGGAACAACAACGACGTCTTTACCTCCATCGCCACCTCCTCCGCCACATCCGTAAATGATGAGCGAAAGTGCAAGTGCTGCAGCGCGACCCGTTTTATTCATTTGCAAACTGCCCTCCGCAGTTAATACGTCCGCATTAGATATCAACTATCGCCATTTTAGACAATCTAATTTATTGATTTAAATTGTAAATTATAGACATAGACGAGTTTTTGGGATGCAATGTTGATTAGATGCTCACCCCAACCTGACCAACGTTGCATCCAACGCCTGCAAAACCGTGACCGGTAGGCTTTGGCAAAAGGGGCGGGCCTCCGGAGATTCCGGCGCGCAGGTCAGCGGATGCGAGGGTGCGTGTAAACCTCTACTTCTAACGCAGCGTATTGTGCTAGATTGTAGATTGTAGATTGGATTGTCTTTTTTAAACAATGAGTTACATATGAGTGATGGTGGTCTTCTGCCGATCGTTACCGGTGCAGCTTCAGATGCATCAAAGCCTTTCAGTGAGGCTGTTGGAAAATCACTTGCGGACGTCTGGCAGGGGATTGTTGGCGACAGGGTCGCGGCTTGGCGCATCAACAATGCCGCCGATATTAGTAAGAAACTAGACGCGAAGCTAGCTGCGAAGAATATGAAAATTGAACGCGATAAAATATCGGATCGATATGCGTTTACTTGGTTCGAGGAAGCTTCGAAGCAGGATGAGCCTGAGATTCAGGAACTGTTCGCGCAGCTTCTTTTGAATGCTTCTCAAGGCGATAGCGACGCATTGGACCGTCGCCATCTCTCAACCTTGAGTCAGTTTACGCCAATTGACGCCCTCGTTTTTGATCGACTTTTCTATCCGAAGAACGGCGAACTAAGGATAGCTGGCATTGTACCCAGTTTGCCACGTTGGTCTCATCAATCTATGGTATCGCTACTGGCGCGCGAGCTAGGTGATCAAGCTCCAAATTCGTTAGAGCATCTTATAAATTTGGGTGTGTTGGCACGCGGATTTAAGTTAGAAACTGGCGTTAACACAAGGATGCTCGGCTCTGGAGGGCCTGCTGTAAACTTGACTGTGAATAATGAAATAATAGCTACTGGTCTTGGCTGGTCGTTGCATCTGGCATTGAAAAACACAGATGACCAGTGATTGAGCCAAATTTGGGGGATAGTATACTCATCAAACTCTCATCCAGCGCCTGCAAAAATCGTGACCGATCCGCCTTGGCGAAGGGGGCGGGGCCTCCGGTGATGCTTTCCATGTTTTTTGGCCAATTCCGGCGCGCACGCTCCTGCAGCCCAAATGTCCCGCGACCACTACATAAGCGCGGGTGATCGAGAGCATGATTGAGGGAACAGGCCGCGTTATTGCTGCGTGACATTCTGGCGGGTTGGGTTAGGGTTGGGGCATGACCGCGACACCCAAAAACCCCAGCTGGTTTGACATAAGCATGGATGCCTGGGCGCTGGCCGCGGAATCAAACATCGTTATCGCGATGCGCATCGGCCGTCTGGCGCAAGGCGGGCCAGCGGCGGTACAAGAGGCGGTGCGGATGGTGTCGGAGAAGGTTACGGCGAACATGGCGCTTGGCTGTGACTTGATGTCCGGAAAGCTTGGGAGCAGTCCAGAGGCGATCCTGAGCGCCAGCATCGCCCATTATTCCAAAAGCGTGGGTGCCAACCGAAAACGCCTAGGCGGCAAACTTGCCACATCGATGCCCGAAAATGGTGGTGAGCGGGAATAAGTCGTTATTTTCGCTTCTAGTTTGCACATTATTTAAATCAGGCGTATATGGGTCGCACGCTATCGTCGACCGCGACGGATTTTTGAGGCGCGTCGCCGATCCCATGATCGGAGCGGGCAACGTTTTTCCCTACCACGACTTGGCTACCCACCTGGCGCTGTTGTCCGGTGGTCACCTGTTTCGTGAAAGGAACATATTATGCCCGTAGGCACCGTAAAATTTTTCAATGCAGACAAAGGCTATGGCTTTATCGCGCCCGATGGCGGCGGTGATGACAGCTTCGTACATATTTCGGCTGTTCAGGCAGCTGGCATGCACACGCTGGATAAAGAACAGCGCGTGAATTTCGAAGTCGAAGTTGGCCGCAACGGTAAGGCTTCTGCCATCAACCTGTCCGCAGCTGATTAATCAGCCGCAAAAGCGAAAAAAAGGGCTGCCGAAAGGCGGCCCTTTTTTTGTGTCGCGCGCTGATGCTCAGTCGAACAATTCTTCCAGAAACGACTTTTTACGTTTCTTATACGGGTAGCCATGACCATAGCCTTGGTGCGGCATGGGATAGCCTTGTGGGGCAAAGCCGCCTTGGGGTGGCGGTGTTGCTTGTGGGGCAGGCGCGGGTTGCGAGGGCATTTCGGCAGCGGCGCTGCGTTCGATAATCTTATCTAGCTCACCGCGATCCAGCCATACGCCGCGGCATTGCAGGCAATAATCAATTTCGACACCTTGGCGATCACTCATGACCAACGGTACCTTGCATACAGGGCAAGGCATTCCAACGGCTGCATTCATTTCGGGTCTCCTCTTGAACTTATGAAGCGGTCCGACATC
>Ga0315905_10000523_pt1 | contig 41395 bp, 66 predicted proteins | sample LakEriMetagenome_5_FD_203522 | JGI IMG/M metagenome (GOLD analysis project Ga0315905, IMG submission 203522) | Freshwater fungal communities from buoy surface, Lake Erie, Ohio, United States - Buoy 4 MA121 | ecosystem: Environmental > Aquatic > Freshwater > Lake | place: USA: Lake Erie, Ohio...
CTTCAACGGCATCGTCCATGCTTTCAAGGGCGGCAACGGCGCCTTCACGCTTGGCAGCGAGGGCTTCAAGGTCAGCGTCAATCTGGGCAAGGTCAGACGTGAGCGACTGATAGCGCTCGCCTTCACGGGCTTGCTGCGCCTCATACGCCTGCCGTACCAGTTCGGTGTAGCGGTCTGTCATGGGGTTCTCCTGTCAGCGCGGGAGAGAGCCGGGTTGCCCGGCTTGGGGTCAGGGGAGCATCTGGGGTGGTCCGGGGCCCGGCTCACTGTCGCGCTGTGTTTCAAGCAATGCTTTGCACTGGATGGCGCCGCAGTTGGCTCGCCATCTAGCGTAACGTGCGCGGCTCGGCCCTAAGGCTGCGTGCGGAACCACGTTAGGCGCCTCAGGATTGTAGCGGTTCGTCTTTGTTGTCAACCGGGGCGGCCGTGGTTGGGATGATACCCATAAGTGACCTCAGCGGCCTTTCGAGCGCTGACCGCATCCGCAAAGTTCTTAAAGCAGCCAAGGTGAACTGCTCGGCCACAGTGCTTGATTGATGCGATCCACACTTGCAGGTTTCTGTTGAAGTGCACGCCGGTAACGCCGCTCGTGTTGCGCAAAGAGCGCTTTTGGTTTTTGCAATTCTCGCCAAAATCAACCGCCCGCAAGTTTGCAATCCGATTGTCCATGCGGTCGCCGTTCAAATGGTCAATCTCTGCAGCAGGCCATTTTCCATGATGCAAAGCCCATGCAATCCTATGGCCAAGTAAGTTATGACCAACAACCTTTCCGCCAGCGTAGCCCCGGTTGTCCGGCTTATGAAAACAACGGTTGCCTGCGTATCTTGTGTTCCAGACAACATGGCTACGGTTTGTCGCAAACCATTCCCGAGAGCGCTCTCGCCAAAACATTTCACCGGTTTCTGAATCGTAACGAATAAGCTTGCGCAAGTCTTCCGGCGCAATTAGCGATTTGTCAGCCATGATAACCTCCTAACAGGTTGATTGGTCAGAGCGTGTCAGCCTGCTACAACAAGCTGACACGCTCGATTATCGCACTATGCCGCAACCGTTTCAACCATTTCCAAGGGTACGCGAACGGTGTCGCGGCCCAGCATAGCAATGCGTAAAATCAAGGTGTGGCCATCAACGGAAATGACCGGCGCCTCTACCTGCTCGCACGCAAAAACAAATCGCACCTTATCGCCTATTTTGACAGGCGGAGGCACGGGGCGGTTCTTAAATCGCGGTATCTGAGTGTCGTGGAAAAGGCCAGATGGAGGGTTTGAAAGCCATTCAACTTCTTTTGCAGGTATCGGCCTGACCTTGCCTGCAAACTTCACCGGCTGACCGACATGCCGCATCTTTGAACATTTCCACACATCGGCATCGTGAGCAAACACGTATCCTGCCAACGCTATCACAGGCTTGGGCTTAAAACTGGCGGGCCCCTTGGCGCGGTGACGGTGCTGGCGCCTGCGGTCCATCATCATCAGGCAGAAAGCGTCATATCCCGCCTCACGAAGCTCGGCAGCGGCTTTTAGCGGGTGGGCTGCGGTGAAGGCGTACAGCATTAGCGTTGACCCCGTGTCTTTGGGCGGTTCAGTTCCCGGCCCTGTTGTTCAGCAGTTTGAATCTGGGCAAAGCGGCGCGGTTGGCGTTCTCCACAGCGGGAACACCACGTGCGGCCAAATTCGTCGGTTTCATCGTAGCGGTGCCAGTTGAACTGGCAGCGGAAGCTGTGCGGCCTCATAGGCGCCCCACAACGAGATAAAGCAGGTCTTCCCGCTGCCGGTCATCAGCGAACGTAAACTCGCCTTCAGCGTTTATCGCGCCTAATTGGCCGTTTGCGTTCCAGAGATCGACGTTGCTTCCTTCGTATTGCCCGACAAACGGGAACGCGCCTTCGGCGTTGTCCGCCAAAATGCGAACCGCGTTGCCGTGCGTGGTGATCCACAATTGACCGACTTTTATTTCTGGTTTGTCGATCATTCCGCACCTGCCCAGACGACGACGCCGATGAGTTGGAGGAGGAGGATGAGGGTCATTGCTTGTCCACCAGCTTGATGTTGAAAACCTCGGACAGGGCTTCCGGCGTGGCCAGCTCCCAGCTTTCGTCGCAGTCCCAGCCAGCAGTTCGGTGCGGCTGGTCTGTGTTGGTGCCGGGCTCGCCCGCCCCACGCCCGGCGATGGGTTGGCTACCGTCGAGTGTCGGCTCAACCAAACCGGCACTGCGGGATACGGGGCTTTTCTGTTTGATGAGGGGGATCATGGGCGCCCCGCTAGGCCGCAATGGCCTTCAGTGGGCGCTTCGCCAGTTGGTGTTTCGCCATACCGGCCCCTATACGTTGGCTCATGCCAGCGCCAAGCCATGCAGGCGGAGCCGATGCACTTGCCTAGGCCTCTATGCTCGGTCCTGAAGCACCATTTCGTCTTCGCCTCATCCTCGGTCATGTCTTTGCCTCTTCGAAGTGTCGCTGCGCTTCCGGTGGCAGCGCGCTAACCAAGCTTGCGGAAAGGCCAATTTTAAGCGCGACAACAACGGCAACCAGTTCTGGAAGCGTAATGTCCGGGGTTGGCGTAAACATCAGCATCGGGCCTGATTTGAGCATCTGGTGGTATGGTTCGGTCATGGTTTCGTCCTCGCGTGTGTTGTGGGTTGTGTGGCCAGTTGCAGCCGCACATCCGCGACCGGCATCCGCAGCATGGAAGCGATCTGGACGGGCACGTAGCCTTCAGCAGCGAGGCGGGCGACACGCGGGTCAGGCGGGGGAAGCTGGCGCGGCAGGAACGTCCGGGCGTGGCGCTCGGCGCGGAGGTCTGCTTCGGAGCGGAGCGGGGTTGTGCGGGTCATGCCTGCCCCTGCTGACAAGGCACACGAACCGTGCGGGGATCATCAATGCGTCCAGCGGTTGTTACCAGCGCGGAGAACCCGCAACGCTTGCATGTGACGTGATAGGCGCCGCAGCGCTTTGCCGGATACGGCACTTGGGTCACGCAGCTCGGCTCTCCGCCAGACAGGTCAACATCTATGCCTTTCGGATAGCGCGGATTGGGCGGGCATTGAGGCTCGCGGTGCCGGTCGATCCACTCGACTTTCAGCGCTTGTTCCATGGTTTGAACTCCTGCATTGTGGTGAGCGTCGGGAAGTTGCCATCAAAGCAGATTGCGCGGTCATCAACCGTGAGCCATGCAGCGGGCTTTTGTGTGGGGAATTGAAGCTGCGCCAGATCGTCAGCAGACAGACCGTGCAAAACGAGCCAGCCTTGCATACACTGAACGCCGCTCAGGTGCTTTGACCGGCTGGAATAGATCACCGGTTCAAAGTCGGGGTTGCGAATCATGTCACGCAGCCATTCGATTGCGCCGGGCACTGGTGGATCGTTTGCAACGCCCTCGCCCTGCCAGCCGCTTGTGTAGCTGTGGAGAACGCCGTCAAAGTCTATGCAGATGGTCTTCATGTTTTCACCTTTCGTTTGTGCGCTCGGCGCGGGCTTCGGCGGCTGTCTGGAGGGGGCGGGTGCGGGTCATGCTGGAGGCTCCGGGAGGGGCATCCAGTGGGTGAACGTGCTGTCAGGGGCGCCGCCATAGCCGGGGTAGACACCCCAGCCGCCAAACTTGCCGCCAAAGGTTTCGTACCGGATGCAGAACATGCGGCCTCTTTGGTGGCTCATGTGGCGGTCATCGTTTTCGCCAACGATGGCGAGGATAGCCGTCCCATCCCTCGGCGCCGTCTCAATCGGTTGCCATTCCATGCGGGTGCCCATCACGCCGCCCTCCGCTGTTCCGGCAGGACGCCGCTCGCCAGGAACTCGGCAAGCGCAGGGCGGTCGGGGAAACGGGTCATAGCGAGCCCTCCTTTTGGAGCGCCGCTTCCAGCTGGGCCTGCATTCTGGCTAGGTCGCTGGCATGTTCGCGGACACGGGCGAGGAACTGCCCCGGCTTAGGTGCCCATTCGTCAGGGCTCTTGAGCTGGCGCTGGGCGCATTCAACGATGCTGGCGTAGGGCTGGCCGTCAAGGACAAACAGCCATGCGCGAACCGCGTCCTCGTGAATGTCCTTGCCGGGCGGAACGTAGGCAATGAGCATCTGTTTCAGGATCGAAAGCACTGGTGCGGGCTCAGCCATCGGTGCCTGTGCGCGTTTCAGGAGCCCAATGCTCGCCTTCAATTGTGAAGGCGTCAGATTGAACTGGATCGGCTGGCCGGGCGGCGTGTCCCGCCATGCTTGCAGCAACCCGGTCGAAAGCCGAGAGAGTTTGCTCAGCTCCTCCGCGCTGGTAAGCGGGGCGAGCGGCGGCGCGCTTGCGCTTGTCGTCGCTAACGCGCCTGATCCAGTTTCGCCATGTGCCTTCCCAATCGAGCTTGCAGGCGTTTCTTCCGGTTGTGGCAATCCAGTAGTCACGGAACCGATCTGCTTCACGGTTGATCTCCTCACGGGTCATGCCCTCGCTGCTGGCGAAGGCGTAGTCTTTTGGGGTTGGGGTCCAGTTGGACGGGATGCGCGATCCACGGGCGGCGCCTCTGGCCTTGCCAGTCGATTTGCTTTCAGGGGGGAGCGGCTTCGGGGGCGGCGCGCTTGCGCGCTCTACAGAAGCGTTAGCTTCTGTTCTTACTTCTGTATCTGTATCTGTATCTGTATCTGTATGGTCGGGCTTTGGTGATTGCACCGCTTTGATTTTGTTAGGGTGCGAACGATTTTCGGCCTGTTTATCTCGGAATGTTCTCGTTTCTTCGAGCAGATAATCCGCGCGAGAGTTCGAGATAATGCCGTGATCGATGTTGATTTTGCCGCGCGCAAACAGCTCATCACGCAAGGCGCGCCACTTGCGAACAGAGCAGCCTAGCTGACCGGCAATGTACTGCGCGTCATCAGGAAGGCGCCCGTTTCGCATGTAAATCAGATCAAGGACGACCGCATAGGCGCCCTTGAGTTCAAGTCCCATGCCGATCGTTCCATCAAGGAAGTCGCGGGGGAACCGCTTGTAATATGGCAAGCTGTTCATTGGATCGTCACCTTGGGCGTGGTGACTTCGACAGGCTCGTTTCCGGGGATTTGGCGCACGCCTTCCCAGACTTCGCGGATCGCTGCGTATGGTATTTGCAAGTCCCTGGCGACGTGCCGGGAAGCCTCAAACAAGTCCGCATCCGTCACGTAAGCCGGGGTGCAGGCGCCGCTTTCATCCGTGAACGCCGCAAACAGGAGCAGAATGACCTGCTGAACCCAAGGCATTTCTGGGTCGCGCGTCAGGATCGCCAGATGCGTTTCTGTGTACTTGTCGATGTTCATGCTGCTCTCCGTTCCGCCAGCGCGGCTTCGATCTGTGCGCGGTTGATCCGGCACCATTGGCGCAAGGCCGCATCACTGATTTCGAGGGTGCGTGCTGCCGATTTCCAGCAATGTCCGGCAAGGCGCAGCTTGTACGCCTCCACGCGGCGGCGGAACTCATAGCCGGTCACGGGCTTGCGGCTTCCGCCTGCCCGGCGAAACTTGGCCACTTGCTCAGCGTAATGCGGGCGGGCCTTCAGCCAGTTGTAAACGGTCTGCGCGGCGATGCCTTCCGAACGCGCAAACGCGCGCATGGACTTGCCAGCCTCAAGGGCTGCAATCAGGCGGTCAAAACGACCCTTCATGCCATGCCCCCCGACGACTGAGCCACCGACCGGCTTGTGTGGTGCGGGCAATACCGTCCGCCCTCGGCGTGGGCGCCGCAGAACTTGTGCGGCAGGGCGTCTGTCACAGGCCAGCGGCAGGACGTGCGCGACAGGGCGTCAAACAGAATGCCTTCAACAGGAGGCGGCTTAGGCGGATCAATGCGCTTGACTGGCGCGGTCGTGCGCTGGCGGGCTTCCTTGCGCTTCAGGACAAGGCCTGGCGACACCGCGTTGGCTTGGGCCTTTTCCGACCGGCTGCCGGAATGACGGCGACCGCCAAGGGCAATGGCATTCCGGTGGCAAATCCCGATGATCGTGTTGCGGGTCACGCCAAAGCGCGCCGCGATTTCCCGCCCGCTCTGGCCTGAGTTGGCCAGTGTGCGGATGTAATCGATGCTGTCGGCGCTCCAGCGCGCTGTGTATTCTCTTGGCATTCCCCAGCCCCTATTTCCTACGGTTTCCAGTTTTTGCGTTCAGTCGGTGTCGCCAGCCGCATTACGTCCGCGTCCCGGCCGCAGGCGGTTGCCCGCGTGGTTCCGGTCGGTACGATGAACGGGGCGATCTTGTTGCCATCCGCATCCCGAGGGCGCGCCAAGTCGCTCATACGGGGGCGAACGGTCAGAAGCGTGATGCCCGTGCGCTCTGCGATTTCGTCAGGCGTGGCGGGGCCGTACAGGAGCGCCGTCCTGATCTTGCCGAACGCGCCATTGGCGTACCGGGCGGCATAGGCAGCGGCTCGCTGGGAGGTGCCTTCGCGCTTGTAGTTTTGGGCGACTTTGGCGGTCAGGTCGAAGGCGAGCTGGCTGTCAGTGGAGGTCATTCCCGATACCCCCCGCAATTGCATGGGCCATTAGGGAAAGCAGGTTCGTTGTGGACCGCGCAGTCGGACCAATGCTTCAGTTCCTTGGCGATCTCGATTGCCGCATCTAGGCTGGCGATGAGCCGTGCGCCGTGGTCTACCGTTGGCGGCGGTGGCAGATGCATCCAGTGGGTAGGCTGACACGCGCGGCTGCCGTCATGCTGCCACCAGTGGCCGTTATCGTCCTCCCATGCGTAGGAGACGACATCGAATATCCACCAGTTGAACTGACGGGGCTTTCGGGCCGCGAGAATTTCCGTCCCGTCCTTCGGCGCCGTCTCAATCGGTTGCCACTCAGCCATCACGCCAGCCCCACCATCAGCAGGAGCGCGCACCAGAGGGCGAGCGAGACGGGCAGAGCCCAGACGATGCCGCGAATGGCAGCTAGGGGGTCGTCGCGGTTCATGCGCGAAATCCCCCAAAACACACGTTGACGCCACGGAAGTTTTTGGCTTTTCTGCTGACAAAAGTCAGGGAAAATCCATGCTCGCTCACTACCTCGCGGAGGTTCCGCACCACTACTGGGACGCCAAAAGCCAAGCCTTCATTGCCGAACTCAAATCCGACGGTGTAGTCGTCCAGCGCTTCACAATCCCGAGGCACGTATTCTTTGCGATCCATGCCGATATGGCGCGGGCGATCCAAGACGCTTGCAGCGCGAGCGGCGCGGAAATCGTGGAGCTGAGGAAAGCCGAGGGGTGACATCAGCGTGCCCCCTCTTTCAGGCGGCGCTCGTTCGCTGCGGCTTCCGCCAGCAACTCGTGCGTCACGTTGATCTTTTTGGCCTTGGCGTAGGCGACAATCGCGGGATGGAAGTGCTGCGGAATGTAGCCGTTGCGCTTCTTCCAGCTCACCACCGTCTGGTAGTTCGCGCCCGTAATGTCCCGAACTACCGTGACGCCGCCAAGTCGGGTAAAGATGTCTGCAATCCTGATCATGGGAGGCAGTTTATGCGTTGTGCATAATTGGTGTCAATGCCCGCCGCATAAATTTTTGGCGTAATTTCCAGTCATGGAATCACGAGCCAGTAGATTAAAGGCGGCGCGCAAGGATGCGGGCTACACAAGCGTCAGAGCGGCGTGTGATGCCTTTGGCTATCCCTACCCTACGTATGCAGCGCACGAGAACGGCTCTCGGGATTATGACTTCGATGCTGCCCAGCGCTACGCCCGCGCGTTCAAGGTGGACGCAACCTGGTTGATGTCGGGACGAGCGGCAACGCCCGCCGTCGGGGCTGAAATCGTGGACATCTGGACCCGCATCCCAGAGCGCGACCGAGCCGCCGCCCTTCGTATGCTTCGCGGGCTCGCCAAGAACAGCGAATAACGTTTCTTGAAAAAATTTATGCGCATGGCATAAGTTTATGCTTGCAAGGGTTTATGCGTTGTGCATAATGGTCTCCAACAACGGAGACAGACATGACGGTTGCCAAAGAACAACAAATGCTTCGCGAGATGCCCCAAGGGACTTGGGCAATCTTCCGTGACAGTGGCTATTCCACTGAAATCGAGGCCGCAGGCCTGACAGAAGCCGAAGCGCAAAAGGCTCTTGCAGAATACCGCGCAAACGACACCGCCAGATACTTTGCAATTCCAAAAAGAGGGGGCGTGTGATGCTGAACGCCTTCCACGAAACCGACAGCGCCAACAGCTACGAGTGGGGCCAGCGCCTCGCCAATGCCATCGAGCTTGCCCTGTTCGCAGCGGGCCAAGTCCGCCGCCTGAGCGCAACGGATGCTTGCGGGATTGCTGAGGCAATCATTGAGAACGGCGCGGGTGAGGATGCGTTTGCTGACAGCGCATCGCTTTTTGCTGGCGCGCTGGATGGCTCGCCTCTCTACAGCGCGGCCAATGGCGAGATGATCAAGCAGCGCTCGGCGCAGCGGGTGGCGGCATGACCCGCGAAACCATCACCATCGAATACGACTACGACTCGTGGGGTTCGCCTTGGGTTGCCACGTTCGCCAGCTATGACGGCCCCGAAAGCCCGATTGGCACAGGCGCCACGCCAGAGGAAGCGCTTGATGCGCTGCTTGAAATGGCGGGGGTGGACGCATGACGTACGCAGTCGAGCAGCGGGGCGAGACGCAGCGCCTGAACGAGGAACTAGCCCGCATTCAGCGCTGCCGAGTGTTGGCAGCATGGGCGGAAAACAAGGCCGCTGAGAAGGCGCGCCGGGACGCGCTTATGGCGCACTGGCTGACGGATACATGGACACGAGAGGAACAGGAAAATGGCTGACGATATGATGGGCGGACAATTCCGCCAACAGACAATGACAACCTGGAGCCCCGAGCGGGGTGCGCTGGCCAAGGCAATGGCCAAGGCGCAAGGCGACCTTGGCCCGGTCCTGAAGGACAAGACCAACCCGGCTTTCCGGTCAAAATACGCCGACCTTGGCGCGGTGCTCGAAGCTGTCCTCCCAGCTTTGAACCGGGCTGGTCTGTCCCTCATCCAGTCACCATCATACGATGGATCGCTGGTCGGCGTAACCTCTATCCTGCTTCACGAAAGCGGCGAGTGGATGGAAGCCACGCTGCACATGAAGCCGGTCAAGATGGACCCGCAAGGCATCGGCTCGTGCATCACCTACGCACGGCGCTACGCGGCTCTGGCAATTGCTGGGGCGGCTCCTGAAGACGACGATGCGAATGCGGCCTCTGGCGCCGTGGACCGTAGCCAAAAGGTGCCCCGTGTGGACGTGACCCCATTGGACAGCGCCATGTCCAGCCGGGACGTGAAAGAAATGCACGGCAAACTCTCTCGCGGCATCAACTCTTGCAATTCCGTGGACGCCCTCAAGGAGTGGTCGAAGGCTTGGAAGGATCAGCTTGACGAACTTCCAGAGGATGTTGCCAACGACTTGCGCGGCCTTTGGTCTGCACGGCGCGACGAACTGAAGGCGATTGAGGCATGACAATCACCATTCCACTTGAGCGCTTACAGAAGGCGCTTGCCTATGATCCGCACACGGGCGTTGTCACTTGGAAGGAAGATCGCGGCGGGCGACCTGCCGGAAGTATTGCGGGCAGCCTGAAGCCAACAGGCTATAGGCACGTTCGGGTGGATGGTCGCATGTTCCAAGAGCACCGTGTTGCGTGGGCTCTGCATTACGGCGAGTGGCCAAGTGCAAACATCGACCACGTAAACGGCAACCCGTCTGACAACCGAATTGAAAATTTGCGGTGCGTTATGCAAGCCGAGAACAACAAAAACGCTCGGCGTCGAAAAGATAACACCAGCGGGGTGACGGGTGTTCTCTGGTATAAGGCCAGCAAAAAATGGGGCGCCAAAATTCACCGTGACGGAAGCTACGTTTTCCTTGGGCTATTCGAGAGCATGGAAGACGCGATCACCGCTCGGAAGCAGGCTGAAGCCAAACTTGGCTACCACGCGAACCACGGGCGGGCCGCATGATCACCGAGAAGCAAGTAGACTGGGCAATGGAAATCCTGATCGACCGGGAAAGCAACGCGGCCAAGAACCGCGCTGCAAACGAGTACATGGACGATCTGACAGCCGTTGTTCTCGCCAAGCTGATCAACGAGGCCCCGGACAGCCTGAAGTCTGCCGACGCGCGGAAAGCATGGGCGCTGGCGCAGCCTCAGTACACGGCACATATCGAACAGAAGAAGGCGGTTGCGGAAATGGATTACAAGGCCCGTGACCGCAGATCGGCGGCGTCAGCAATCATTGATGCTTGGCGCACGGAGCAGTCCAGCGCACGGCTTGCGGCGAGGGTGGGATGACTAGGCGCAACTTCACCCCCAAGACCAAAGGCCTGATCCGCGAACGCAGCGGAGGGCAATGCGAGGTCCACTTGGTTCCCCGCTGCATGTATCCGGCATTGCCAGAGGCTTGCAAGCGCCAAGGCGCCGAAGTGGATCACATCACGCCCGCCTATGTCGATGGTCCGCCCACGGTCGATAACGGTGCCTTCCTATGCGGTCTCTGTCACAAGCTGAAAACTGTGACGGACAACAAGGAAGCCAAGAAGTCGAACCGGCTTCAGGGCTGTACCCAAGCAGACCGCAGAGCCCAGCGCGGGCCGACGATGCAGTCACGCGGTTTCGACCGCACTTGGAAGAAACGCATGGACGGAACAGTGGAGAGGGTGAGCAAGTGAAGGACGCTGACAAGCTAGACGAGGTGGAAGCGATACGGCGCAGGCATGAGGCGGCCAACGCGCCAAACGGAAACATCACGGCAATCCAGTGGCGCCTTACTTACGGGGGAGACGCCCACACCGACCGCGCCACCCTCCTCCGCCTCCTAGACGCCGCCCGTGCGGAGCTGGCGGAGCTGAGAGAGGCGGCATGGCCTGCACTGCTGGCAATGAAGCTGCTTCAAAACAACAGCGAAGCCTGCGTCTTGCATCACCACGGTATGCCCGAAGTTCCGAAAACGGGCTGGCTTGCCGACACACGATGCGACCTTGACCACCTCGCCGCAGCTCTCGCAAAGGATGCCACGACATGAGCACGAAACACAGCGCGATTGAGGCTGCGGCGGAGGCTGCGGACAGACTGGTCCCAGAAACGATCAATGATTTCGATGCTGTCTGCCGAGAGTGTCGCGGGCGAGCTGGGCATTTGACCGGGTGTCCGCGCCAAAATGATCCGTGGCCAACCATCCAAGTGCACCGAGAGCCAACACCAACAGAGCGAGCGCAGCAGACCATCCTCGCCTACCTGTCCGCCATCGCGGAGGATGAGGCGAGCGTGGAGGCGGCGGCAAAAGGTATGGCTATCGACCAAGACGGAGAAGGCGCATGGCCTCACGATTGGGATAGGGCAGACCAAGATCAGTATCGCAACTTGGCCCGAGCCGCCCTCGCCGTCCTCCTCGAACGCGCGAAGGAGCAGCAGGGATGAGCACGCTAGGTCGCTGCAGGGCTTGCCAGTACTTCAAGCCCCTGAATGCTGATGTCGGAATGTGTCAGAGTCCATCTGAGGCAAAAACGCGGGGCGCTGACAAGAGGCGGGGCTGGATTCAGACCGAGCCTTCTGACCTCTGTTTCAATAAAGACTTTGTTTTAATCCATCGCGCGAAGGAGGGGCAGGGATGAGCGGGTTGAGGGAGAGGCTGGATGATGACATAACCGCAGCGTTCCGTCAGTACGAGTCTTATCATTATGCTCGACAAGCGGGCATAGTTAACATCGCCGCAGACGCCGCCCTCGCCACCTTCCGCCAGTGGCTTGCAGACCAAGGGCTGGTGTGCGTGCCGAAAAAATGCACAGACGATATGGCCGGATATGCTGGCGCCCGAGCTGAGGCGCGCGGCGATATTCGTATGCTTCCCGGAGAGTACAGAAATGCGTGGGCCGCCATGATCGCCGCCGCCCCCGACGCCCTCGGAGACGGGCCATGACCCAGTTGCTGACGATTTCCCAAGCCGCAGAACGGCTGAGCGTTGGCGATTCCACGGTGCGCCGCTGGATACGCGATGGTAAACTATCGACCTGCAAGCTGGGGCCAAAGCTGATCCGGATCAGGCCGGAAGTGCTGGAGGAGTTCATTCAATGTCAGGATACAGGCTCGACCGCCCCAACATCAACGGGCGAAGATCAGACACCTGGTATGTCATCTGGTCCGAGAAAGGCCGCTCTCGTCGCGTCTCTTCCAAGGAGACTGACCGCTGGCAGGCCGAGCGGTTCCTAGCCGAATACGAGGCGGTTCAAGACCTGCCGCCACAGGAGTTTGATATAGCCATGCTGGTCCGGGGATACCTTGAGGAAGCGCCGGGCGAGCATCACCACGCCAAGGCTGTTATCCGCTTGCTAGGCCCCCTTTCACCGTCCAGCCTGACGCGCGCCCGTGTGCGGATGTTCCACAAGTCCCGGCGCGCTGAGGGAGCGTCTGACAGCACGATCAATCGCCAGTCCCGTGTATTGCGCGCTGCGCTTCAATGGGGCCGCAAGGAAGGCTGGCTGAAGGAGTTGCCACACATCGACGCCCCGACACCTGCCCCGCCCCGTGAGCGCTTCCTGACGCGCGCTGAGTTCGCCCGGCTGTATGAAGCCGCTGAGCAGATCCACCTGCGCACGTTCCTTGCCCTTGCCGTCTATACCGGGCAGCGCGCGTCTGCGATCCTGGAACTGACATGGGACGACATAGACACCGAGAACATGCTGGTCCGCTACCAAGGCGGCAATGCCACGAAGCGGAGAACGCCCTACGTGCCGATCAGCGCCCCGCTGGCCCTGACGCTCTCGACGGCCATGCTGGACCGCAACGGGCCGTTTGTGGTGCATTGGCGGGGGGAGCCGATCACCAGCATCAAGAAGGCTTTCGGGGCCGCTGTGCGCCGGGCTGGGCTGCGTGACGTGCGCATCCATGATTTGCGCCGGACGGCTGCGAGCTGGGTGCTGGACAATGGCGGGACGTTCGACATGGCGGCTGCGCTTCTGTCCGATGACGTGCGCACCGTGCGCCGGCACTATGCGCGGTTCAGTGACGAATACATGGTTGGGATAACAGGAAGGATTGCGGGATGAAAACGCTGATGAGATGGCTTGGCTGGGCTCCACTCAAGGAGCTGGCCGAAGTGCAGAGCGAAATGGCGGACCATGTGTTTTCCATGCGGCGCTGGGCCGACAAGCATGAGGCACGGTCTGAGCATGAGTTCCGCAAGCTGGCGGAGCAATTGGCAGAAACCCGCGAGGCCCTGCACGACCGAAAGCAGCTTCATTATTTACAGCGGCTGATAATTGACCGCGAGGCCATGATGCCGCCCCGCCCCGTGTTTCTGCAAAATGCGCATAATGCGCGTCCTGCCGGAACAGAGCCGCAACCATTGACCACCGATGGCGCCGAACCCCCTGCAAAAGATGCGAAATGACAGCTATGGCGAACAGGCGCTCTGCCTTCACACGGCAGGGGTCGCAGGTTCGAACCCTGCATCGCCCACCAGTCTTTTCAAGGCCTTAGGGATTGTCCGTAGGCGGAGGGTGGCGCGCATTATGCGCGCTTGATCGCCTTCAGCACCAGCCCGAGCACGTAGTCGCCCCGCGACTTCGGACCCCTCGCCCGGTCGAGCGCGGCCATGTCCTCGTCGTCCAGGCGGAAGCTGACGGGCTTCTTTGAGCGCTTCGGAGCGTAGCGCTTCTCGGCTTCAATCTGTTTCGGGTCTCTGCTCATGGCGATTTTGATATCCCATAACGACCTGTTAGGAAATATGGGATATCCCATAAGCACCAACACAGGAGCCCACCATGTTCAACCTGACTTCCCACCTCGCCCACCAGCAAATCCTGACCGGCACGCAGGCCGTTCGGATCGCCGCTCGCATGATCCTTGATTGCCCATGCGAGCAGACCCGCTGGCGCTGTATGCCGCTGCTCCGCCAGCTTCAGAAAATGGCGCGGGGTGCAGCATGAAAAAGCCCAAGGCACCCGCCAAGGTGCATCACTTTCAAGAGGGCCATATCGTCACGTTCGCTGCGACGGTCGTATCTGGCCTGATCTCTACAGTTGCGCTATCGTATCACGTCTGGGTCGATCTCAAAACCGACCTTGAGGCAATCCGCTGGACGTTTACAATCCTGGCAGGGGCGTTTGCGTTCCTGATGGCCATGACACCCATCAGCCTTGCGCGGGCTCACGGGGAGGCCATCGAAGGCGGTCCGGCTCAGTCAGTCATTATGTTCATCGTGCTGATGACCATGATTATCGACGGCGCGTTGCAGGTCCATGCTGCCCACTACATCATCAAGATGATGGGTCAGGAACCGCCTGCTATCTGGATGCTGGCCATCGGGGCGGGACTGTTCCAGCTTTCGATGTTCCTGGTCCGGGGCGGCTTGTATGCTGCCAGCCGGGAAATCCGCGAGGTTATCGAAGCCCGGCAGGAACGGCTTGACCAAGCTGCCGCTTATGCCCGTGAGCAGCTTAATGCAAAGCGCCGCGAACAGTATGCCGAGCGCAATGTCGTGAACATGCGCTGAAACGCAAAAAGCCCCGCCCACGCGACCAGAAGGTCAATGCGGGCGGGGCTCCGCTTTCCGGTGGGGCTGGGGTGCTTCCGGTCAGCGTTCAGATTGTGCGGGGGGAATGTGGCGAGCGTGGGGCGTCAGCCGAGCGGGTTGTAAGCCTTCGCGCAAGCGTTCATCACCGCACTGTTTAACACCGGCACGTCACTGTCCGGCGTCGGCATGGTCCACATCATCGAGTTTTCGGCTGAGCAGGTGATCTCGCCAACTTCGGCCAGCGCCAGCGTGCGGTGAACATAGAACCCCGCCGCAAGCACCGTCAGCAGCAGCGCAGCGAAGGCCACGTATTGCAGCCAGATTACGCCGTGGAAGCCTGCCGCCGAGACATAGTGCGCCTTGACCTTCCCGGCGTTGATGGGCGCCAGGGCCTCGTCTGAGGCTTTTACGAGCGCAGGCTTGCGAACGGGAAAGACCGGCTTGTGTGGCGGCTTGGGTGCGTAGCGCGAGGAGCGGGTTATTTTTGTGGGCATAGGGCACCGAAATACAGGTTGACCCGCTCGATCTGGCGAACGGTTTCCTCGCTGTCGTAAATGTTCAGCGGGTCTTCAATCGTGCAACTATCGGCCACGCAATAGGAATACGTGATCGGCTTCCAGTCACGGCAGGCGGCTTCTGTTGTTTGGATCACGGGCGCGGAGCTGGCGCAGCTGCTCAGCGTTAAGATCGTCAGTGCTGCGAGCAGCTTCGCGGGCGTCTTCAACACGTTCATTGGTGTGGTCCTCGATCTGTTGGGTAATCTCTTCACGCACCTCGATGCGCGCTTGACGCTTGAACTTCCGGTCCCGCATGGCAAGCCAGATGCGATGAATGAAAGCGCCGGTCAGTATGATGGCAATCCAGCGTGTAACCGGGTTTGCCCAGATAGCTTTGCCAGCGCGTTCTGCGAAGTCGAAGATGGCGAACATGAACGGCATCAGTACATCCCCTGCGATGCCGATTCCTCGCCCCGCTTGCGTCTCCAGTCGCCGTATTGTTTGGCCACGAACGCAATCACAATGCCCGTGACGAACACCAGCAGCGGAATGGTCAGGTCCAGCAAAGCGGTCCCCAGCACCGCATCAGACTGGACAACGTTGGCCACACCCGCCGCTGCGGTGCCGAACGTGCCAAGGCCGGTCAGGCGCAGGAACAGGCGGGCGAGGTTCTGCCAGAAATACCCGATGGCGCGTTCGCTTTCTTCCAGCGGCTTGAGGCCAGCGTTCGGGTCGATCTTGTAAGGCACTTCTTCCGGTTTGACCGTCTTGGGGCTGATGGGTTTTGTTCCGATCTGCGGCTCGGGTTTGACTTCCGGCAGCGGCTCGACCTTGACCGGGACAACCGGCTTTGCGGGCTTTGGCGGATCGGGGAGGCTGGCGATGGGTTTGGCTTGTTCGGCCAGTTCAAGGATATAGTCCGGGGGCGTCATGTCCACGATGTTGCCGTTCTCGCGTTTCAGGACGGCGCTTAGGGCGAAGTGCCACGGCCAGCCAAAGAACATGCACAGCTCTGCCAGACGGCGCCGGTAGAGGCCCTGCTCGAAGATCGTGCCGGGGTTTTTGTATTGTATCCACTTTGCAATGACTGCATCGAGGTCACGGGCGCGAAGGTTCACCAGCGCGGGGAGCGAATACTCGCCGCGTTCCAGCTTGCCCTGATTGATGTTGAACACCCAGGATGACAGGGCATCGAACTCGGCCTGTGACTGCGCGTTGAAGTGCTTGCGGGTCAGCGGATCGGAGACGCTGCGGACGAACCATTCCAGAGCGGTGTCAGCTTCCTGCTGCGTGATGACAAGGCCATCGGTGACAGGGCGACCGTCAGGCATTGCGCCTGTGATGCCCCAGCCGATTGTCCACGGGTCGCCCGGCTTCTTGTAGGCCTTCAGGCGCCCGTCAGGCAGGCGCTCGGCACAGCCTTCGAAGCGCTTGATAAGCTCCATTCCGGCTGGCGAAGTCTCGTACCACTTGCTCATCACGCAGCTTCCTTGTCGTCTGGTTTGTCGTTTGCAGGCGGCTCGTAGGGCGCCACAGGATACTCAAGTGGTTCGGGCGGAATGTCCAGTTCATCCGTAGCCGGAGTTTCTGGTTCTGGCTCCGGTTCCGGCTCTGGCGCAGGTTCTGCCGCCTCGCCTGTGAAGAACAGCGCTGCGTGTTCCTCGGGGGTCATGTGCGGGCCATATGTCATCCGCATCTGCGCCAAGGTCAGCCCCGAGCCGTTTGCAATCGTGACAGTCGGAACCCCTTGGTTATGGGCCACCATCCATCCTGCGATCTTGTCTCGGTAGTATTCGTCACCGGCTTCGATCTTGTTGCCCTGCCGTCTCGTGCGGGCGCCCTTCTTTGCGCCGGTCTGGATGTTGCGATGCACTTCCATCGCCCGTTCGTACTCGGCCCATTCTTCCTCGGTCATCTCCATGCGGACATGGCCGGGAGGAACGTCAGGCGAGATGCTTTCAGTGATGTCAGATTTTTTCTTTGCCGTGATCGTTGTCACCAGCGCCCAGAGGCCAAACGTCCGAGCCAGCTCGAACACCCACAGCATGACTTCCACCCAGATGGTTGCCTCGCGGGCCTTGCGCGCCCGGTCTGCCAGATCGGCTTGCAGGACGGCGGGGTTAGTCGCCGCAGCCGCTACACCTGCCGCCGCTGTAACAGCGCCTGCCGCGAGGGCTTCTTCCCGCAGGCCAAGGTTAGTTAGCTCACGGGAGATTTCTTCGCCCCGTGAGCGCATGGCAGCTTCGGTCAGTTCGGCCCTGATCCCGTCCACCCGCCCGAAATACTTGCCCTGCGCGATCAAGAGCGATTGCGCTTCCTTGACCTTCTCAGGGCTTTGCGAGGACATAAGCTGCTGTTCGGCTTTCAGCGCGGCAATGTCTGTTCGCACCCGCGCAAGCTCTTCCGGCGTGGCGTCGATGGCCTTGCTACGCGCCTCTGCGATCAGTCCCGCCTCAGTCCCGGCGATGCCTGCTTTGGCTTCCAGCAAGGCAGCGCTTTCGGCAAACTCGGGGTAGATCAGATGAACCGCGCGCTTGCCGTTCTGGATACACGCCCACGCTACGCCGATCATGATGATTGCACCTGCCGCACGCCGCCACCAGTTCGGGGCGAGCATGACGCGCACCAGAATCACCGCGCCAAGCAGTTCTGCCCCGCACACGATAATCGCCAGCGCAACACGGATGATCAATTGCCCGACAGACGAGCCTTGCGAACCCGCAAGCACGCCCATGACGTTCATCGTGGCAAGGCCAACGGTGATAATGCATACGGCAATAAAGGCCGCTGCCTGAGTAGCGGTTTCCTCGCTCTCAGCCTTTAAGAATGGTAATGACATGTCAGCCCCTAGAACAGGAAAGAGATCGCGTGCCCGGCCAGTTCAGGCCGTAGGACAATCACGAGAATGACTATGGCGGCGACCCATCCCCAGTTGCGCCCGATGAAGGCTTTCAGTGGGTTTGCAGTCGTCACGCCAAGCCTTTCTTTCAGCTTGCGTTCTGCCTCTTCTTTTTCGACCTCGTAGGCCTTCATGGCCTTGGTCATCAGGTCAGGCATTCTGCCTTCCAAGAGCATCCAGCCTTTATCCATATCGGACAACCACATTGACTGAAGGCCTATTTTCAAATCCGTGGTGCTCATCATGACGGGCTTTTCCTCGCCATCGATCCTGACGAACACTCGGTGATAATCATCTGCCATGCCCAGCCCCAGTTCGGTTAGATCACTTCCGCGAGACGCCCGCGATTCCACCGTATCCCGCTCTCCAGCCGGTCCTTGCGCCGGTACAGTTCGGGAGCCGCCCGCCCGCCCGCATCTTCTGCCAAGCCAATCAGGCCCAGCACTTCACGCAGGCGGAGAAGCAGCTTTTCGTTTGACTCCGGCGCGGTGTCGGCTGGGTCGAACAGGTCCGCGAGTTCAGCAGGCGGATTGTCTTGCAGGAACTCCGGTATCTCCACCGGCTCGGGCGCCTTCGCCAGCGCTTCGGCAAGCTGGGCCTTGAGCCCCGCAATGATGGCGTCATAATCCGTTTGCGGATGGGTTGGCTTGGCTGCCAGAGGGGCGGTGAGCGGCTGGGGCGGAACAGGCTGAGCAGCCTTCACGGTCATGCCTCGCACCTTCTCGGCCAAGTCCTGCGCCAGTGAGACGCCGTTTTCCCGGCCCCCGGCATGGCTTCCAATCCACACCTCCCAGAACTTGCCGTTGAACTCGGCGCCTGTGTCGTATCCTTCCCGCTTGAACGGCGAGAGGATGGCGTCAATTTGCTCTTGCATGGGATACCTCCACAGGACATTCGGGACAGATATGGATGATGGGGAACGCATTCTTTCGCACAGCCCACGCCCGGCGCTTGATGATTTCCCATGCCTGCGAATGTGTGTGCGCGTGGAACGTCTCGGACGATCCGCACACGTCGCACTTGGCTTCAAACTCTCCGGCGCGTTTCGTCAGCATCTAGCTCTCCGCCGCCAGCATGTAATCGTATGCCACGTTGATGCGAACCACGCCGCCCGCAAACGTACCGCCCACCGCAGTGACAACAATGTTACCCGCCGTCGCCCGGAACTCTGACGGATCAGCAGTCGCAGGGTTTGCCAATGTGCCTGCTGTGAGGCCCGAAGTCAGGCCTGTGATGACGCCGTATCGGTCAGCGTCCGAGCCATCCCCGATCTGGATGCCGGTGACGCCGCCGCTGCCTGTGAGCGCTGTCGTAATGCGGGTCGTGACACCAACAATAGTTGCCCCGGCAGGCCGTCCCGCAGTCAGCGTGACAGACGAACCAGACGCCAGCGTGACAAGGTTGCTGGTGATTGTGCGCTGGACGCCTGCATTGCCGCCTGTGGACCGAACGGTTTCTGCAAGCGTGATTTCTGTGCCCGTACCGAGAACCCGGTGGCGCTTGCTGGCGTTGACGGTCGTGTAGACTTCGCCCGCGTCAAACCCGAACCCTGTGTCAGGATCAGCCCGGCGTGCTACGGCTGGAAGCGCGGTTGTGCCATCGCTGAACAGAACGGGGCGAAGATGCGCTGTCAGGCCCGTGCTGTAGTCAAACCGCACTTCCGAACTTGCCGCGCCGTTGCGGACGAAGTTCTTGACCGAACCTGTGATCTCGTAATTGCCCTCAATGCGGTTGTTGTCCGCTTCGCTGGCAACTTCCGTACCCGCGCCATAAAGGCCATCTGACAGGTTGTCCGTGATTTCGTTGTATTGGCTGGTGACTATGCCGGAGCCGGTGTCGAAGTCTTCCAGAACAATATGCTCAACGTTCAGCGCGCTGTAAGCCGCCACTACGCCGCCAGATCGGTTCTTTGCGACGGTGCAGTATTTGGAGCCCTTGAGATTGATCAGCCAGGGCGAATAAGCCGTGACCGCCGTGGCGCCATCATCTTCCAAAGCGCCCGCGTCATCGCTGGCATTGAACACCACGCTGACGCGTTCGCAATAATCGAGCCGGACGTTGACCTGACACTGCGAGAACCTGTTGAATGCAATCGTTCCGTCACTGGTCTTGTTGCCCGCGATCCAGAGCGCAGAAGCGCCGATCACGCAATTGCGGAACTCGTTGTCATTGATGCTGAACCCGTTGATCGAGCGCTTGACCGAAGCCCCGCCGAAACAGTTGACGAACAGGTTGCCCTCAATGATGCACCGGCCCTTCGCCGTCGCTGTGTTCTCCGGCGTCATGTATACGCCAAGGTCGCGGTTGCCCATGAACACGCAGTCCCGCACCACGGACAGGTCAGCGCCGTATCCAAACGTCACGGACTGGTCGCCGCCTGCCGTCATCCAGTGGTCGCCGCAATAGAACGTCGCATTCGTGATCTTGCAGAGCCGGATGCCGTTGACGAGCCCGGAGCCGGGATTGTAAGCCCCTTCGACCCGCAGGCCATCGGTTGTGGCAGACGTGCCAGCATTGACCGGAGGGTACTCTGCGATGAACGGGACGGACGTGCTTACGTCCTGATCCGACTGGTCGAAATACCCGCCTTCCCAGATGAAGTCGATCTTGCCCGAAAGCCCTGCGCCGTTGCTTGGCACAGCCGCGCGGATCATGTCACCGTCAAGCCCGGCCTCCGCAACGATCTGCACACGCGGGCCGCAGACCACCGTGATGCTCTTGGTGATTGATGCGTCTACGGAATTGGTGTCCGCGCCCTTGGCGCCAAGCAGGTAATTGCCATCCGGAATGAACCATGTGCCCCCGGTTTCCAGCATGGTCTTGAAGTACGCCGACACATCAACCGTGCTGGTGAACGCAAGGATAGCGGCGTGCAGGTTGGCCGGAATCGTATCAAGCAGGTTGTTGATGTTTGTGGCTTGGCTGATGGTGATCAGCTCGCCCGTATCGACGCCCGTGCCTCGGGTTATTTTCCGGTTCTCAAGCCCAAGCCCCGCAAGCGCTGTCAGGGTAGCGTCTACGGGCTGGGAGCCGGTTGCGGAGGGGCTTTCGGAAAAGCTGCGATACGTGATCGCATCGTTGGCAGACTTGATCTCAACGTCATAGTTGACGTTTGGGTCTAGGTACGTATTGAACCAACCTGCCGCGTCTGCTTCAACCGGATTGGCTGCCGGAACGGTCAGCGCACTGTCCGTGTACGTCGTGGCGTTGGTGTTGGTGCCCTTGATCTTGAAATAGACCTTGGCGCCGGACACAGGTGTGCCAGACGAGTTCTCAACCTGATCGCCAAACGGAATCCCGCTTGCCATAGGCAGCCTCCTTGCGTTTCAATTTTTGGGGAAAGTGGGGCGCGCTATTGCGCGAGTGCGTTGCGCTTGCCCATTGGGGGCATCGCAGAAGGACCGCCGGGGGACATCATCTCAGGCTCGGGGGGCATTTCGCCGCCCTGTCCGGTTTCCTGAAGGCCAGCGTTCAAAAATTCAAGCGTCCACTCCAGGCCATTGGCTTGCATAAGGGCTTCGAGTGCGGCAATGATTTCTTCTTCCATGGGAGGGCTCCTTTGTGGACCAGATTCAGATTGAAATGATGGGCAGAGTGTTCCGCATGGCGGCTCTCTGCATTCCGTTGATTGTCATTGTCGGTTATTGCGCGAGCGCGTTCTTCTTCTGACGTCGGTCGATTTCAGCTTTTGAGGCAACCACCGCGCCGCCTCCAAGGATTGCGCCGCCGGTCAGGCCGTAGACGCGAGGGCGCTTAAGAATTTCGGCGCCCGCGTCTCGTGCCATCTTTTCGCGTGGGCTGACCTTGCGAAGGTTTTCTGTGTCCAGCGGCTCGGTAAAGGTGTTGCGATACCATTCTGGCTGCTTAGCGCGCGGCATTGCAGAGATTTGCCACAGCTCAAAAAACGCTTCGTCAAGGCTTTTGTATTGCTTGCCGTCCATCAAGGCCACCGGCTCCCATCCAGTTACGCTTGCGGCGCCTTTCCGGGGAATAACAATCTGCCCGGCTTCGTCCTTCAAAACAACAACGATTCCCGTCTCTTCCCAGATGTCGCGGATAGGGACGGTTTCAGAATTTCTTCCAATGGCTTTTCTGGCGACTTCAAGACGGTCATCCACAGGCTTGCGCGCTACGCTGTTCGGACCCATAGGCCAGATGCCTTCGGTGCCAGTCTTCGCCCAATCGGCGCGCTTGCTGTAGGGCTTTGCCATTTCCTGCCAGAACGCGGCTTGCACGTCTTCGGGGTTCTTGCCTGGGGCGCGCGTGAGGATTGTGCGACCCTCGATTTTGATTGGCACGCGGTTAGTTGCCTCCCAGATTTCCTCTGGTGAACGTCCGGCTTTTAGCATGTCTTCGGCAACGCGCATGGACATTGCCGGATTGTCCTTAATGCCAGCCAGCTTGGCGATGCCTTTGCCTACTCGCATTTCAGGCTGTTGCGGCGTTGGCTGGATGCCTTTGGCGTTAATTTGCTCTGCAATCTTGCGAACGCTTTCCTCAATGGCGCGGGCCTGCTTGTCCATTTTCGGAGCGCGGGGCTTACGCGGGCCTCCTACGCCAGCCGTCGCCACATCATCCGCGCCGATTGCGACTGTGCGGACAGGCCCGAACTTTCTTTCAACGTCAGACTTTGGCTTTCGTGTGATAACGAATGTGCCGTCTGCCGTTTCGTATGACCGCAGATCATCGCCGGTTTCGCGGGCCAAGAGCTTTCGGTAAATGTCAGCTTTTTTCGGCTCGTTTGCCTTGAATGTATAGTACGGTTTCGCGCGTCCGCTTTGTGCGTGTTCCCGCAAGGCCATGATGACCTTGCTAATGGACTGACGAAGCTCCTGAGCGCCCTCCGTAGACGGATCGCCGGGGCGCACTGACTGGCGATAGAGGGTAAACGCCACCTCACCGTCCTTGCCGATGGTCAATTCCAATCCGCGATTTTCTGGTCCAAATGTTGCGGACTCAACAGACTGACCGTTGTATTGCTTGACCTTGCCCCAGTCAGCGCCGGATTTAGGGACACCAACTGTGCGGCCACCAGACGAGAGCGCATTGCGGGCAACGCGGATCGCGCCTGGAGTGAGGCCAACACCAAGGCCAATTCCAATGTTCCGAAGCCGCTCCTCGTTGCTGTCTGCCGGGCCAAATGCGCCAATGCCTGCGCCTGCTAGGGCGTTGCCGAGGTCGCCTCGGAGGGCGCCAATACCGCTGGTCTTCGGAGGCTGATCATAGCGAGGCTGAAGCGCTGTCACGTTCTCCGTGCCGCCTTGGCGGGTCGTTACTGAGAACTCGCTACCATCAAGACCAATGCCCTTAAGCAGTTCGTCAGCACGGTTCTCAACATCGCGGCGCGTGTATCCTGCCTGACCCCTGCCAGCGACAAGCTGTTCGCGTGCCATCTCCCATGCGGCTTGGTATTCGTCCTGCGTTGCCGTTCGCTCAATCGGCGGCGGCGCATCCGGATTGCCGTTCCGCATCCGGTTTACAATAGCCTCGCGCGGCGTGTCTCCGGTGCCTGACAGGCGGTTAGCCATGTCGCGGGCTGCTTGGCTTGCCTTGTTCGGAACTGCGCGCTCTGCGTTGGATTGGCGACGGGCAACAAGCGGCATGAACACCGGATCAGGGTCAAGGCCCTGACTGCGAAGTTGAGCGGCGGCCAAGTCTTCCCAGAGGTAAGCCCGGCGCGCATCTGGATTGGTGAGGTTGTCCGTGCTGCGGTTTTGCGGGCGCTGGCCGGGCACATCACCGCGTTTGCCGAACCGCTCCATCAGGTCTTGCGCGTTTTCAACCGCCGCCTGCCATTCTTCCGGCGTAGCAGCGCGTTCAATACGCTTGGGCTTTGCGAGCTTGATCTGAGCGTCAACAAAGCCCTCGATGTTTTCAGCTTTCCACGGGCTTGGGTTTCCAAAGCCACCAAACCCAGCCGCCCGTATCGGCCCTTGCGGGGCGAGGGCGTTGGGGGATGGTGTGGGAGAACCGGAGGGGGGGGTTCCGCGTGGGGGCGTGCCCGGTGCGGTGGGGGGAGCGCCACCAACAGGCGGGTGCAAGCCGCGCGACGTGATGCGGCCCATTTTGCGAGACGCAGCACGCGCAGCCAGCTTGGCCACTTGCGCCGGAATCTGGTCGCCGGTCGAAAGCAAGATGTCAGTAGCCGCCCGGTTAATGTTCGGGCGAAGGATACGGGGCTGGCTGATGGCGCGGCCAATGTCGCGGCCAAAGCGTTGCGCCACTTGGCTTGCTGCCATCGCCGGGCCGCCTGCCAACAGGTCAGAGACGCTTTGCCCGATCTGTGCGGAGATGCCATCATCAGCCAGCGCATCGGTCACGTCACCCTGACGGAACGCGGTCTTGCTGTTGCCCACCATGTCCACGCCAAACTGAGCGCGGTTAGATGCACGTTCGATGGCTTCATCTAGCGCAGCGTTGGCTTTGGTTTGAACCGAGCCAATTTTTTCAGCAAACTGCGGCCCCAGCTTATCAACTCGGGCCTGTTGCTTTTTGTTGAGTTTCTTCCCTGCCGCAAGGCGATTGCGGATGGCCAGGATTTGCGGATCAGTGACGAGCACCTTCGGACGCGCGGCTTCCAGCTTGTCGCGTAGCGCTGGCGTGCGGGCAACTTTGCGGGTCGCATCTGCAAAGCCGCCCATGTTCGGCGCGTTGCGAAGCTCGTTTGCAATGGCACGGGCAGCACCGACGCCATAAGCCCTGCGGCCCTCGTCTGATGCGGCAGGAATGTTTGCATCTGGAATGCCTTGCATGATGCGGTTCACGTCGTCCACATCGACGGAAGGCTTCATGATGTCTAAGCCTTCCTCCAGCAATTCGCCGCGCCGGATGCGTTCAGCGGCAGTTGCCCGCGCGTCACCGATGCCCGTATCGTCAATAATCGCGCGCACGTTGTTGCGAAGCGCACGCCAGCCCGCAATGCTCCCTGAGATTTCGCCCGATCCGCCGCCGACAGCCTTGTAACTTTGGTTGATGGCACGTTCGATATAGTCCGCAGCCTGAACAGACAGGTTGGGGATTTGCACCCTTTCACCGCGCCGGGCTGCTTCAAGGGCTTGGCCATACATCCGGACTTCATCGCGGGCTGCTTTGTGGCCCATACGGTTCAAGTCCGCAGCGGCATCCTTGATGATCCGGCCAACGTCATCTTCGTCGGCAAGGATGTTGTTAAGGCTGGCCTGCTTTTGCGGGTCAAGCGGTTTGAGGGTTTTGTTCTTACCGTAGTGCGCGGCTGCATAAAGCGGTTCCGGGTCTTCTACGCGCGCTCTTGCCGCTTCTGACTGCGCCTTGGCATAGTCACCGCGCCGTGCTCCGAAGCTGCGCGCAAACGCATCTTCCAGCCGGTCCACCTCGCCCCGGCCACGGTTGACGAACACGTTAGCCGCCTGTTCCCGGCTTTCACGGTTCACCGTAATCATTGCCGACAGGAGGCTGCGCTCGTTCGGCCCCATCAGTTCGGCCAGCGTCTCGGGCACCTCGCCGGACTTCTGCCAGCGGTCGAAATCGTCACGCACCTTTTGCAACGACGTGCCCGACCGCTCGGCGCGGGTCAGGATCATATCAAGCGCTTTGTTCTCGGCGTTGGTGAACAGGCTATAGCCAGCCTTGCCGACAATCGGGGCCACAACAAACTGCGCCGCCGGGCTAAGAACACCGCCCACCGCTGCGCCAAATGCTGCGCCTTGTGCCGCTTCGTCCAGACGCTCGGGGATACCACCCTCTGCCGTGCCTGCCGCATACAGGCCACCATAAGCAGCGCCGTAGCCTATTCCCTTGCCGGTAGCTTCAGCAACCCGACCGCCAGCGCGGGAAACAGCCTGCCCCACGTTCTGCGCTGGCAGCGCCAGCTTTGCGGCTTTGGCTTTCAGGGCAGCCGATTTTGCAGCCAGTCTGGCTTGGCGGGCGCCTGTCGATGCCTGAGCCAGCTTTGCCAGCTTGTCGCCCTTCGCGCTGGCCTGGAGGCCAACCTGAGCCGTTGTGCGGGCACCTGCGCCCGTCAGGCCCACTGGCAGCGGCGCGGTCGTAACGACACCGCCGGTCAGCTCGCCCGCGATGTAGGTGTAAGGATTGTCAGCCTTCGCCTTGTTGATAACGGCGCGGTCCTTGGCCACCCGTTCAGAATACGCCTGCTTGCCGGACTCGATAGCGCCAAACCCTTCGCCGCGCGCAATGCCCATTGCCGTGCCGCCCACGAAGTCAGCCGCGCCGGAGATTTCCTCGCCAAACCCGAACGTACCGCCTTGGCCGTATGCCGTGGCAAACGTTGCCAGACGGCCCAGCTTGTCGTCTTGCTTTGGCGGTTGGTAGCCGTTGCGCTCTGCTTCAATCTCAGCCATGCGGCGAAGCGTGGCAGGGTCTTGCAAGCGGGACGCCACAGCGCGGTCATAAGCGCCGCCTTGAACGCGGCGCTGGATGTCAGCGGCGTACTCGTTGATCACGTTTTCGCGGTTCGGATCAACGGCAGCATATTGAGCAAAGCGGTTGCCCGTCTGCGTCTGGCCTTCAGCGTATTTAGCAAAACGGCTCATGAAAGCCCCTTAGAACGTGATCCGGGAAGGTGCGCGGCCTTGCTGCTGCATGATCTTCTGCGCTTGGCCTCGGCCAAACACTTCATCAAACTCGCGCATGGCTTCCGGCGAAGGATCGCTCAAAAGCTCTTGCACGGCAGGCTGTGGAATGCGGTTGACGGCGCCGCCTTGGAACACGGTGCCTGTGGTCCTTCCAGTCGCAAGGTCTGGGACCGTTCGCTCTGGGTCAAACCCGTACATGCCCGCAAGGCCTTCATAGGTCGTGCGCGCTTGGTCGTAATCTTCCAAGGACCGAGCATAAAGGCGATCAGCCTGATTAGTGAAGTCTGCCACTTGAGCGGCAGAAAGCGGCTTTCCGAGAACGATCTGGTTGTAAAGGTTGCGGGTTGCTTCAGGCACACCGCGCGCATTGGCGGCAGAGGCCTGCTCGCCCTGCATAACGGTCGAACCTGGGTCCAGCATCTTCATGTATTGATACACGAGCGAAAGCTGACCGGCTGGCGTTGTTGCGTCCGTCGCTTTGATGCGGCCATAAGAGGCTTGCACGTCGCGGAACCCGCTGGTGATCGAGTTGTATTCGCGGCGGAAGGAGGCTTCGTCGTCAACGTTGATTTCTGGACTTGCGGCAGCCTTCGCCTCGCGCTCTGCTGTCGCGGCCTCAGCCTCATCTTCCGCAATCTGCACACCACGCAGGCGAAGGTTATAATCTTTTGTCCAGCGCTCTGCTTCCGTTTTGGCAGCGGCGTCAGCGCGGCGCCCGGTCATAATATCCCCGAGCGTCTGCGCCGCAAATAGCGCGTCGTTGATGTCATTTGGATCAGTCGGGTCAAACTGCGCCAGTTCCTCAGGGCTGAACCCTTGGGCCTGCAATGCAGGCATATCCTGTTGCCAACGCTGCGCGGCCTGTTCGGGCGACATGCCTTGGTAATTGATGGCGACCTTGGCGAAGCTCTCAGCGCGGCGCGCCGCTTCTAGGCGTTGCTGTTCAGTTGCGGTCTGTTTGAACTGGTTGAGCTGTGCCATCAGCTCAAGGTTGCCAGACGGTGCAGCAAGCGTTGTTGCCTCGTCATATTTGCCAGCCGCCATCAGCGGGGCAATCTGCTTGTTCAGCGCCAAAGCGTTCTGGCCTTCGCCGTATTGCCGGGCCTGCATCCCTAGCGCCGGATCGATCTGGAACCCGAGTGAGGCTGCCGAGTCATAATTGCCCTGAGCCAAAGCGTTTCCGAAGTCTTTCATCTGGACTTCGCGCTCACGCTCCTTGCGCCGCGCGCTGCCCGCTTCAAATGCCTGTATCGTATCAAGGGCGTTGAAATACATGGCTTACTTCCTCGGCATACCAATCGGGTTAAACGTGTAGCCGTCTGTGCTGACGCTCGGAGGCTTTTCAAACCAGCCAGAACCTTTGCCATAGGCGTAAAGCCCTGCCGCACTTTGCAGGCCACTTCCAAGCGCATTGGCCGTGTTCATGTAGCTGGACCCGCGTGCCGCTGCCGATTGCATGTTGTTGGCGCCGATCTGCTGCGCGGTCTGCATCCCCTGTGCGCCAAGGTTTGACGAAAGCTGTGCGCCTTGGCTGCTGAGGCCAGAGAGTGCGTTGGTATAGTCCGAGTACGCACCGTATCGGTTTCGTGCGAGACGGTCGCCCATTGCACCGACCGCTGATCCTGACAGGGATTTTCCGCCAGCCCCGAACGCACCCGCAACCTGTTGCAAGTCCGCGTTGGTGAAGTCCGTCATCGCCCGGTTGTTACCCGAGTTGAGGAACGTCTGATAAGCCTGATCCGAGATTTGCTGCTGTGTGAGCGGCTGGCCATCGGAGCCAACCGGCCCCGCAACCTTCGGGATTTCGTGGCCCTTCATCTGGCCGACTTGCTTGTAGTATTGCTCTGCCGCTGCGGTCCAGTCTGACCCCAGCTTCTTGAACGCCTTGCCGTAGCGATTGTAGAACGCCTGGATTTCAGGGCCGTATTGCTTCAGGTATGCGCCCCAGTCGGTTGATCCGACCGGCATCCCGTTTGCCCCGACACCGCCGCCAATGCCTAGCAATGCCTGTTGGGGGGCAAGGGCATTCGTGCCTGCGTTCCGGTAAGGCTCGGTGTATCCAGCCGCCTGCCTTTGGGCGAGCGTCAATTGCTGGTTAGCCTGTTCCGCAGCTTTGCGCTGCGCGCTTGCCGCCGCGCCGCCAGCAACCGCCGAACCTATCGTTGCCAAGGCTGTAGAGCCAAGCACCATGCCAATAGGAAACGCCATCTCTAACTCCTACTCGGTCGCAACGACCGTTATGCCCTACAGGCCAGAATCGCTTTCAATGTAGACGGACACGTCTACCGCCACGGTTGCCGCCAAGCTGTCCGTCACCGTACAAGCCCAGATGTGAGACCGTGCCGCCCCGGAAATCAGCACACCAGAAAAGTCCGTGCTTGCTGCCGTGGGCGAGTTTGCCGTAATCGTTCCGGGCCCGGACTTCTTCGCCCATGCGTAAGTGTACGGCCCAGTTCCGCCTGAAGCGAACACAGACACCGAATTTGTCGTTGCCGTGCCAGCACCTACAATGGCAGCGTAAGCATATGTCGGCAGCACATAAGCCGACAATGCCCCGCCTGATGCCGCCGCTGTTGCGGCTACCGCCACGTTTTCGGACACGCTCGATAGCTGGCCTGAGACTGACCCCGTGCCAGAGATGATCACATCTGCTAGGGGCTGCGTGCCATCAAGGATGGCCTGCTGCGTCTGGTTCACACCGGCAAGGATCGTGCCCACCGAACGGATGCTGTCGCTGGCGCCGTTGTCGAGGTCGTTGAGGTAGCGAATGGCCTCCATCGTCAACTGGCCGGTTGCCAAATCCACAAACTGCACAGGGATGACGCGCTTAGCCATTCAGCACCTCGATAACCAAGGCTTGCCGGACTTCCTCGGGGCTCATGTTGTCCGTGATCGGAACAAGCACACCGCGTACCTCTATCCCCGTAGGCACCGCACGAAACGCCACATCTGGATACCTGTTCTGCACCCTGCGTGCTGCTGCCAACTGATCGTTTCTCATCGCTCACCCACTGGCACACGGGATGGCAGGAACCCGACCGGATCACTCAGGCGGAACAGGAGCACAGTCTGTTCAGGCATGGCCCGTCCGTTCTGTTCCCATGACGTGCGGGCGCCGTATTCACCAATTGCCCCCAAAGACCGATCCCGGTACGCCCCGAACGTGTTGCCCTTGTCCCGGCTGATGGCCATCGAGAGCAGCGGGTTTGATCCTTGCCCAGACACAAGCCCGATGCCCTTTGTGCCCTCAACACGGACTTGGCCAAGCGGCTGGTTGCCCATGTTCACCGGCAGGTGCGCCGAGAAGTACCGCACAATCTCGGTGCCAAACGTGGACGCATTCGGCATCCGGTCAGACTTGTAGGACCGGCTGAGTTCAACCAGCGTGGTTCCTTCCGGCGCTGCAAACTGCTGGCCGTCCACAGTGACCTGAAACACCCATTCCCATGTGTCGGAGCCGTAGGTCTGGCGAAGGTGCCATGTCTGCGTTGCCACGTCATAGACGATGCATTTGTTCGGCGTGCGGATCACATAGAACTTGTGCGCTTCCGTCTCGATTGCGCTGCACACGATGTCGTCTCGGTCCACCGTCGCCAAGTACCGGGACACCCACGGATCGTTAGCGTTCAGCAGTTGCGGCGTAAGCCCGGCCAGTCGGTACACGCTCAGGTCATCGCCAATGAAAAACAGCGTGTTGTCCAGCTTGACAATGCTGTCACGGCAAGCCGCGCCACGGTCGATTTCCTGCCCGACGATAGGGCTGAACGGGTCATCATTATCGCCCGTCTCGATCCACGGCTGTATCGTCTGCGTACCGAACACCATCAGCGTGTTGGAAATCACCGCAAGGCCCACAATGCCATCAGGGGCATATTCTGCGGTGTAATAGCTCAGCGTGGTCGTCGTGTTGAACTGCAAGGTTGTGGAGAACGCAAACCGCGATCCGTAGCTGGCAAGAAGCCTCTGCCCCATCGTCGCAATCGAACTATACGCCGTCTCGCCTGCGTCACTCAGCAACGTCGCCCAGTCCGCGTCCGACAGCGCCGCAACACTGGCGCCGCCGGACTGGAAGAGGCTGCCTCCGCTAAGGAATCCCGCCTGGACTTCCCCGAACACAGCCTTGACCCTGTCCGTACCCGTCATGGTCCCGGTCAGGGCGCTCCATGTGTTAGCACTCACATCATAGAGCCGAACCGTCGTCCCATCAGGCACAACGACGTCACCACCTGCAAACCCATCTGCCTGAAACAAGCCCCTGACACCGGTCGTCAGTGTGCTGCCATTATCAACGATCCGGCTGCCCGGCGTGTTGACGTGACGCACCGGCCTTTGCGGGTCACCCCCGTTAGGCTCAACGTAATAGTTGATGACGAACTTACGCGCATCCCCGTAGCCATCGGGCTCGAAATGCGAGGATGCAATCGCGGCTTCGGGCATTACTGCGGCTCCAGCGCCTCACGAAGCGCCGCATCTGCCTCAGACCCGTTCGCGCAGTCGCGGCCGGTCAGTTCCTTGGCCAGCTTGACGCGCTGCTTCCAGTGCATCTTTTCCCAGCCGTCCGGCAATAACCCCGCACCCACCACCGGGATTTTCAGCTCGTCAAAAGCTGCGGGCTCCGGGGAAGCCGGGTAATCTTCCGGGGCCGGATCAAGCACCGGCTCAACATCCAGCCGCTCAAACCCGTCAAGGCGAATAGCCTTTGCAATCAGGTCCGGGTCATTGGTTTCCACGCTTGCGCCGCGCGGGAAACTGAACCCCCACAATTCACGTACGTCATGCGGCCCGTTGTATCGAAGGATTGCCATGTCTCACCTCAAAAATAATTCTGCGGAACGGTCTGGTGGTCCTGCTGCATCGCGATCACCTCGCGGATGCGCCTCATCCCGAGTTCCCGCATCTGCTCGCACTCACCGACGCTCATGTCTGGCACAAACCTGCGCCCCACATTCCCGGCTACCATGAGGGTCAGCCCCCTCATCACCGCTTCGGGAATGTCCGTAAGTTCCCAATACGCAATGCGCCGTTCCTGCAATTCCGCATGAACCTCGGCAATGCCTTCATCGACCGTTGCGTCATCGGTTGCGTTTGGCGTTGCCCCGCCTTCAAGGACGTAGAGTTCCTTCAGTACACGGGCGACAAGGTCAGCCTGCGTTGCCATCAGCCATCTCCATCGCCTGCATGATGTCTGCAAGGCTCAGCGTGTGCTCCACAAGGCCCTCGAAATGGGACAGCCTCACGTCAGGATCGCACCAGCATTCATAGTCGAGCTTCTTGGCCTGGTTGCAGAAGTAATAGTCCTCGCCAACGTCATAGCCTTCGGCGTCCACGTCAAACCAGAACCACTTACGCATCGTCAGATCACCGTGCGCGCCGTCACGGGTCTTGTATTCCGGGGCAAGGCCAGAGGCAGCAAGGTCCGTAAACACCGACCCACGAACCAGCAGAAACCCCGTACCGACACGGTTTGCCTTGATGAGGCCATCCGGCCCACGCTTCAGCTCGCCGTCAAACATCATTGCGCCGGGCTCACCCCATTTGTGCGTCCGCTTTTGTGCGGCGCCCGCAATGATGTCCTTGTCATGCGCGATCAGCCGGAACACGTCCTCGGCCTTGAACGCAATGTCATCATCGACCCAGAGCACCCAGTCCGCCCCGAAATCCACCGCGCATTGCGTTAATGCGTTGCGGTTCTTGCAGAGGACCGATGAGCCCTTGTTGTAGAACCTGCGGAATGCAATGCCCCGCTTGAGGCATTGCACTCTCAGGTCCGCAATCGCCTCGCCATGCTCAATATGTACCTGCCCCGTAAGGCTGGGCGTAAGCACGGCAAGGCGGAGAGGACGGTCTGTCATCACGCTGCCGGGATGTAGCCGATATAGACATGGCCCACACCGGCAGTTGCCGTGGTGCCCGTCGAAGCGGCCTCACAGGTGATCGTCACTTCAGACGCGCTGTACAGGTCGTTCGACGTGGCCAGTTCGTCCCAGACGATATTGCCAATCGTGCGGAGCGAAAGGTCCGTTGCGAACCCGTCGCCATCGCCAGACGTGCCAATGTCCAGAACGTCAGACGTGCCCGAGTTCCATGCCGTCGAGACGACAACACCGGCAGACACGACAATTGCCCCCGCCGGAAGAACGCCAACCGTCTGAACGCCCGTGTTGGCGAACGTCAGGTCCTTGCGGAGGTAGTGGATTTGGTTTGTGTGATACACACGAGCTTGAGAGCCCATAGCTTAATCTCCTTCAGTGTTCGGATCAGGTTGCGGCAAAGAAGCCGGTGATCATGCCGTGGTCGATGCCGTTGTAACGCAGCTTTTCTGCGCTCCAGAGGCTTTCGACGCCGACGCCCTTGACGAACCCGAAGTCGTCTTCCTTGCGCTGCGTGGCACGGGTCGTCTGACCCCACGCAATGCCAAGCGCCTGCGCGCCTGTGAAGTAGACCGGGTACACACGGGCCGAGCTGTTGCCGATAAGGCCAACGTTGCCGATCTCGGGGATTTCCCGGACCACAACGCCGTCAACGATCAGGTCACCGTCCTGGAAGATCGGATTGCTTTCCGGATCACGCGGGCGGCCATCAAGGTTGATGGTACGCATGTCGAGCTTGAGGTCAGCAAACGTCTCGGGGCCAGCAAAGCACACGAAGAACTCGCGGCCCTGCGTACCAGTGCGGATCGGGCGGATCGACGGCAGGTCAATCGCGTCACCTTTCTGGATGCGGAACCGGCGCTTGGCCATGCGCTTCAGGAGGGCCAGCGACGTCACCGAGAACTTGTCGTTCGTGGTGTCAACGTTACCGGCGCCCGTGGCGAACGTGGCGTTGTAGTTGGCCTCAGCGTTGCCGAACAGGATGCGGTACTGGTTAGCAGCCGTCCATGTGTTCTTCTGCGCCGTGGTTGCCTCGGAGAAGAAGACTTCTTTCGAGTGGCCGGGGGCATCGGTGTAGGAGCTGGAAGCCTCAACAACAGATGAGAGAGCATTGATGATGCTGTCGCGCATGTCGTCCATGTCGCGGACCTTGAGCATGTCACGCGATGCGTTGAGCAGGTCGATGACAGAGTTCTGCTCGTCGGACTTCTTGATGGCGACCGCATAACGGTGCCAGTAGGGCTTGAGGTCGTACGAGTAGTTGCCGAGGCTTTCCTCGTTACCAACCAGCGTGCCAGTACCAACGTTGGAGCCGGTCAGCGCCGAGACGAGCGGAACGGTGATAACCTGTCCGCCTTGGATGAGCTGCTTCTTGACCACGAACGGGGAGTTCGTGCCCGAGCCCATGTAGGGATTGAACCCACTTTCGCGGACGTATTCCGCAAAGTAGTCTGTCTCCCATTTCTTCAGAATATTGCCCGTTGCGGGCGTAGTGTAGGCCATAGCCTTGTCCTTTCAGGGGTTGTTAGCGTTTGAAAAGGACGTCGAAGCCGTCTGCGGGCTCACCTGTGGCATCTGAAGTGCGGGGCTTGCCTGTGCCTGCCAGTGATGGCGGGACGTTTGGCCTTCCCTGCGTCTGGACCTGCGGTTGCCCGCCTTGCATGGCTTGAAGACGCTGTTCAATGAGGGCCTCAAGTGACCCCGCCTCGTTCAACATCTGCAATTGCTGTTCGCGCTTGTACCATTTCACCAGCTCGCCCATCGGGTGCGGATGCTGGAGAAGCGTGTAGCTGTAGGCCGAAGTCGCCGGGTCATTCCGGCAGGCCTCGTCAAAGGCTGACCATGCTTCACGAACGGTTGCCTCGTCATTCTGCTGGCTGGCCATGAACATGCTCATTTGCATCTTCTGGGCGTGCAGCGTCTGTTCGAGGTAAGAACGCGGGTCCTGTTCAAAGGCTACCTGTGGCCCGGTAAACTCCGGCGCCTTGGGTTGCGTTTGGGTTGCCTGTCCCTGAGAGCGTTTTAGCTCCTGGAGTTCCTTGCGTAGGGCTTTGACAACCGAAAGAGGGACTTGTGCACCTTCTTCATCATCCGACGGCGGCTCGGTGATCTGCTGCATTCCGGCAGCTTCTTTTGCGCCCGTTTCGGCTTGCGTTGCTTTTTCGGCTGCTTCCTTCCGCACGAACTTTCCATCGGGCCCGCGTTCTGGTCCGCCTGTAGCGGGTTCCATGCGGTCAATGGTCTGTTGCACGGGTTCAAGGGCAGCATCCTGCTCGGCAAACTCGTCAAGAAAGTCCTTTTCTCCACTCATCATCATCTCCAAACGCCCGTAACAGCGGCGGCCTGAATCGCCCGAGTACGCCCGGCGGCGGCGCTATCGGCCTTGCGGCCCATGTCTGGTGAACTCAGCCTTTCGGCGGCGCCTTGAGCGCTGGCGGCGGACGGTTGGCGTCCTCTACCGCTTTGTAAGCAGAGGCCTGCGCCTGCGTGGCCTGAGCGGCCTTCAGGGCAATGCCTGCGTCTGTGTCGCGGATTGTGGCCTGTGCCAGCGCATCGTCTCTGTCAGCCTTGCGGGCGAGGTCCTGAGCGCGTGCCATGTCGAGCGGGTTGATGGCTTCCGGCTTCGGCATCTGCGCCTTCTGCAATTCGGCCTGTGCCTGCTGGAGCTGCTTCTGCATTTCCTGCAATTGCTGCTGGGCTTGCTGAAGCTGCATTTTCTGCATTTCCTGCAATTGCTGCTGGGCTTGCTGAAGCTGCATTCCTGCGTCCAGCTTCTCGGCAAGCTGCTTCTTGTTGCGGAGCTGGCTGGCCTCAATCAACACGTCCGGCGGGATCGGCACCCCGGCCTGTACCATCGCGGTCAATTGCTCAAACTGCTCATGTTGCAGCGTGATCATGTCCGGCGCGGCTTCGATGATGATGTCCACATCCATCTCTGCCAATGCGTTCTGAACGGGCGGCTGCATCGGAGGCATACCCATGCCCATGCCCATTGGCATCACGTTGCCCATCTGTGGCGGCATCTGAGGGGGCATCTGACCCGGCATACCCATGCCCGGAACACCGCCCATCGGAGGGGCTTGCGACGGCATTGGCTGGCCCGGTTGCATTCCCGGCATTTGCCCCGGCATCATCGGTTGGTTGACCGGCGTGAACCGCGCGCCCTCGGGTGCCTCGTCATCGCTGATCCGCAGGAACATGGGCTCAGTCCAGAACTGCTTCGCCCGTGCCCAGAATGCGCGGTAGACACGCAGCTTCCAGTCGTTGTGGGTGTCATACAGCGTGTTTTCTTCGGCTAGGCCCGCGTTCTGCTGGGCAAGGATCGCCCGGCCTGACTGGTTCTCAACACCGCGCCCTTGAAGTCCAGCGTTCGGACCCTGCGCGTCAATCTCGTTCTTGGCGTCCTGAAGCAGCTCGAAGTTCTGTGAAACCTCGGCCTGGCTTTCAATGAACCCCCAATCCGTACCATATTCCCCGTTCGCAATCAGGTGCGCGTCAGCCCGTGCGACTTCTTCCTTCGGGTTCGTGTCCGGCGGGAAGACGCCAGCCTTGGACCAGATGCGGCGGTTCTTGATGAGGAACAGCGACATCGACCGGCGATAGTTCATCTCGGACTGAGGCCCGATCATGTCGCGCACAACGCCGTACCGCTCGTTTTCGCGGGTCACATAGGCAGACGCTGCAATGATGGGGCATGTGGGCACGCCCTTGTCATCGACATACTTGCTCTCGCCTTCGTCCAGCACACCGCCGCCAGAGAAATACGCATAGTTCCAGACGCCATCAGGAGCGCGCCAGTAGATACACGCCACACGGACCCGCTGCCGGTCTTCATCACCCCAGCGGAACCGGGGCTTGTCGTCATAGCCTTCGTCCGTCGTGTCGCCCGTCAGCGAGCCTTTGAGCGCGGCTTCAGCGTCCGGGTTGTCCGGGAACAGAGCAAGCGCGTCTTCAAGGTCGTACCAGTTGTGATACCCCAGATACCGGGCGTCGGAGAAATCAGCGCGTCTGCTGCGCGGGTCATAGAAGAACTGATCAAAGTCGATTTCCTTGCCGACAATGCCAAACGCGCCTTCGCCTTTCTCGTAACAGATGTCGATGGCCGCTATGCCTTCAATGGCGAGGCACTTGAACGAGGACGAGGCGATCTTGTCGAAGCGGATCGTGTTCTCGATGTAGTCCAGAACGTCCGTGGCGACCTGGGCCTGTTCCTCGTTCCCCGGCTTGCGGGCAAAGGCTTTCGGGTCAGAGCGCGCCTTCTGCTCGATACCGCACAGGAAGTTCACCTTTCGCTTGATGCGGTTCATGGTGACAATCGGCTGGCCGCGCCGCATCAGGATTTGCTTCTCGCGCTCATCCCATTGCGTGTCGTTGTAGTTGTCGTACCAGTCGCGGTCGCGGTGAGACAGCTTGCGCGCCTCGTTGTGCGCGTCCTCGGCCTGGCGCACCCACTTCTTGTAGGTCGCAATGTCCTTCCCGGCGAACTCCACGTTCGTGCCGTCGGTCTGGCCGCCGTACTTCTCTGTCTGAGGCTTGCCAGCAATCATACCCGCCAACTATCCCCGTCTGGCGCCTTGGCGCGGTAATCGCTGAACGCTTGCGGTTTAGGCGTGGCCAGCGGCACAATGGCCGGGTGAGCCATGTCCAGCGCAAGGCCCATCATCGAGCACACGTCCACAGCGTCGTCATGCTTACCGGCTGGGAAGGCTAACAGTTGCTTCAGCACGCGCTCTCCCCTCTCGTCATCCAGTAGCGAAACCTCGCCCATTGCAGCCCGGCTCTGGAACGCACGGGCTCGGGTCGCCTTGTCATGAATGCTTGGCAGCCATTCCATGCGGCAGCGTGTGGCCGTCTCAGTCATGCGGCGCTTCAGCATCGGCTCGATTGCCTTCTGGATCACACCAGCTTCGCCAAACGCACAGATCGGCTTCCACTTGCGGATCATGTGCAGCTTCTGTTCGATCCATTCGTCCGAAGCTGTCTGGCCGTGCCACCAGTCGAGCTGGAAGATGCGGCCCGTGCCGTCGATGCCCCAGATGGCGTGTTCCGTGTAATCGCCGTCACCCTCGGTCACCGCGTAGTCGCTGGTCATGTAGACGTGGCAGCGCTCAGGCGGGTTTTCGTGGCGTTTGAACCAGGCTTTCAGGAAGAACGTACCGTCATCGGGCGCGGGTTGTTGTTGGTAGAGCGCTGACCAGTCACGGGGGCCAATGGCGGCCTTGGTGCGGTTCAGCGCGTCAATCGGATACCATTCAGGCCAAAGCGCTTGCCCATTGCTCAGGATAGCTGGCAGGATCAGCTTGTCCCACTTGTCCCCGCCTTTGGCCTCTGCCTCCAACAAGCGGCCGGCCAAGTCATCTTCATGCCAGCGGGTCTGAATCAGGATGACCGCGCCGCCCGGCATCAAACGGGTGTAGGCCGTCGAGGAATACCAATTGTAGACCGTCTCTCGCCGGGTTTCGCTTTCGGCTTCCTCGCGGTCTTTCACCGGGTCATCGATCAACAACAGATGCGCGCCGCGTCCCGTAACTGCCGTGCCGACACCTGCCGCCACATACGATCCGCCCGCACTCGTGTTCCAGCGGTTAGCAGCTTGGCTGTCCTCTGCCAGCGTGACGCTCGGGAACACGTTGCGGAACCGCTGCTCGCGGACGATGTTCCTGACCTGCCGCCCGAAATCCCCAGCCAAATCGCTGTTATAGCTTGCGGTGATGACCTGCTTGTCCGGGTTGCGCCCCAGATACCAGGCCGGGAACCGCTTGCTTGCCAGCTCTGACTTGCCGTGCCTCGGCGGCATGAAGATCATCAGGCGATCAATCTCGCCCCGCTCTACCGCTTCCAGCTTCTCGCATATCAGCCGGTGATGCTCTGCCGTCCTGTACTGCGGGAAGGTGTATTCAGTGAACGCCGCCAGCGTCTCTGTGGCCGCCAGACGTGCGCGCTTTTCCTGAAGCAAGTTCAGCCGCGAGAAGTTCGTCGAGTTCTGCCGTTGTAAGTTCTGCAACATCACGCTTATGGGTCACCGTGCTGTCTACTTGGCTCAGGCGGGCATGGACATAAGGCGCCGCTGCCTTTGCCGCTTCAAACCGTTGGGCCGTGTCTAGGCTTTCGTCGCGCAGCAGGCTGAGCATGTAGTCGAGAGGCAAAAGGCCCTCGCCTGCTTTCAGGATCGCCTGCTCAGTCAGCTTTGTCTTGGCGCCTTTGGGGCGGCCTGAGTTCGGGCGCGGTCCACCTCTAGGCACGAGCGCACACTGGTTTTTTGCTATCAATCATAGTGTTTCTACCCTAGGGCACTGTTTTGGCGGGTTTTGACCACACCAAGGCATTGTTTGCGCCAACCTAAGCGCGGATGCGAAGCCCATAATCCGAACTGACCGGATACCCAGACACCTCCAGCAGGATCAGCAGCTCCTTGGTGCGCCCGCCTGCTGTGGTGATCCTGTGCTCCAGCCAGCCTGAGATGCTTCCAGACAGGCGGAACGTTGCCGTTGTGGTCGTGTTGCTGGCATTGGATATGCTGAGGCCGGTGACGACGTTAGAGACGCTTGCAATGGTGTCAGAGCCAAGCCAGCCGGACCAGTTGACGCTGTAGTCGAGCGTCTCGTTCTCGTCCTGTGTGGCAACAATGGCGTTCCCGCGAGGCTTGAGGCCGCGCATGATTGTTTTCGCCTGTTGCAACACTTTGATGTAGCGGTCGGTCATTCACCCCTCCGGCCAAGCCTGGCTGGCGATTGCGATGAACAGGCCAAGCCCGAGGCAGAACAGGATGGCGGCTGCGAACAGCATCAGGCGTTACGCTTCGCGGCCTTGTAGCCGTAGAACGCCGCGCCAGCGAAGATCACGAAGCCAACGAGGGCGACGAACTCCGACGGCAGGGCTTTCGTGACAGCGCCGTCAAGGGCGACGTTGTCCACCAGGAACGCAAGGGCGAGGCCAGCGAGGGCGTTGCCGATCGTGGGGAGGTCAATGTTCTTCATGGGTCAGCCCTTTCGTGGGGTTAGTCAGCTTCGGCATAAGCGCCGTTAGCGCGGGGGGTGGAGAACTCATCGCTGGACGGATGATCTGCCCACGGGTCGAGGTACTGCGACACGTCAGGCTTTTCCGGCTCAAACATGTCGTCGTCAGCCTCGCCGCTGAAATACGTGACAAGCGCTTCCTTGGCGGCCTCTACGGCATCGTCCATGCTTTCAAGGGCAGCAACGGCCTGTTCACGCTTAGCAGCGAGCGCTTCCAGATCGGCGTCAATCCGGGCAAGGTCAGACGTGAGCGACTGATAGCGCTCGCCTTCACGGGCTTGCTGCGCTTCGTAGGCCTGCTTTACCAGTTCGGTGTAGCGGTCTGTCATGGGGTTCTCCTGTCAGCGCGGGAGAGAGCCGGGTTGCCCGGCGGAGGGACAAGGGGAGTCGTCTGGGTGGTCCGGGGCCCGGCTCACTGTCGCGCTGCGTGTTTCAAGCAATGCTTTGCACATGGGGGCCGGGAGAGCGCCAAGCGCGTGGTCCAGCCCCTGTCTCGGTTAGCCGTTCCTTGCACGGGCCGCTTGGGCTTGCCTAGGGATCAACGGATAACCTGCATTTTGTGCCTTGATTTGCAAAGGCGGTCAACACCTAGGCCGCGTCCACTTTTTCAGCGCATTGGTGATGCACGTCGATGTGTGCCGTATGCAGCTTGTCCAGATAGACCCGCAGGTAATCGCCCTGCACCCGCATCACCTCGCATTCGTAAGACCGAGCCGCGAATTTGAACCGGATTTGCTCACCAACGCTGAACTTGTTGTCCGTGGCCCGGTCGCGGCGGTTCTTGCGGGTCTGGCGCTTGTGCCGCTCGCGGGCGTCGGGCTCGTTCACGTCAAGGAAAAACGGCCCGCCTTCCATAGTCCAGAGCGCGTCAGGGTTCTGCAAGCTCATGTAGTCGTACTCACCGAGGCGAGACGCCCGCCCGCTGAAGCTGATCGGCTGGCCAAGATGCGGGCAACGGCGGCGCACGTTGTCGTAGACGTAGCCGTTGACAAACAGGTATCCGCCCCAACCGGGCTTCATGGTCAGCACGCGCTTGCGCTGGCGCCAGTGTGCGGCCTGCTGGGCATCTTCATAGCGCCGGCGTTCGAAGCGCATCACGCAAAAAGCGTCATGTCCTACTTCACGCAGTTCAGCAGCGGCCTTGTCTGGGTATGAGGCGCGATAAATAAACCAGCTCATGCGGCTCTCCCGTGATTTTCAAAAAACCCGAACTTCACTTCAGCGGCACGGCGCGCGGCAACTGCTTCGTCGAAGTTGGCAAAGTACCCAAGAAACCGTCCACGACCTTCGTGTTTAATTTGAGCAAGCCATTTAGACCGTCGATTGTCCCAATGAACGCCAGTCGCACCGGAAGTGTTCGACCGTAACCGGGTGGCATTTTTCATGTTCTGTTGGTTAGTTGCTTCACGCAAATTGGACATGCGGTTGTCGTCACGCTGTTGATTGATGTGATCAATCTGCTCGCTTGGCCACGCGCCGTGATGGATGGCCCACGCGATCCGATGCGCGTAGTATCGTTTTCCAGAAATCGAGATGGCGCGGTAACCGTTCGCACCGATGGTCCCGGCAACGGTGTCGGCAAAGCGCTTAGTCCAAGTTTTCCAGTGCCCTCTTTCGGAAAAATCGGTCAGTGGGCGCTGTTTCCAACGAAGCTCGCCCGTTCCAGGATTGTAATCCAACAACTGCTTGATCTTGCTCACTTCCATTGTCGGGCTCCTTTCGTGCGTGGCCGGTTCAGGACGCGGCCAACGTCTTCAGCGGGTTGGATTTGTGCGAAGCGCACCGGCTTGCGGATGCCGCACCTCGAACACGAGACGCGGTTGCAATCGTCCACCTCGTCGTAACGATGGATGCGGAACCAGCCGCAGCGGAAGGAGTAGGGTCTCATTCTGCACCTGCCCAGACGACGACGCCGATGAGTTGGATCAACAAAATCAGGGTCATTGCACGTTCACCGGCTTGATGTTGAAAACCTCGGACAGGGCTTCCGGCGTGGCCAGCTCCCAGCTTTCGTCGCAGTCCCAGCCAGCAGTTCGGTGCGGCTGGTCTGTGTTGGTGCCGGGCTCGCCCGCCCCACGCCCGGC
>Ga0315905_10000525_pt1 | contig 41341 bp, 29 predicted proteins | sample LakEriMetagenome_5_FD_203522 | JGI IMG/M metagenome (GOLD analysis project Ga0315905, IMG submission 203522) | Freshwater fungal communities from buoy surface, Lake Erie, Ohio, United States - Buoy 4 MA121 | ecosystem: Environmental > Aquatic > Freshwater > Lake | place: USA: Lake Erie, Ohio...
AGGCTGATCGCCGCGATCGCGATGAGCATGATGTTCCAGACGAGCAGCGCCTTCTTCGCGTTCTCGAGGAGTTCCCACGGCACGATGACCTGGGCGTCGCCAGTCGCTTCGTGCCCGACGTCGATGATGCGTTCGACGCGCGAGGCGACTTCGGTCACGACGTCGGTGTTGGGCGCCACGACGTAGATCTCGTAGAGCTCCACTTCCTCGGCGCTGAACGAACCGGCCGTGCGCTTCTGCACGACGTTCCCGAACTGCCGTTCGGCCGTCGGGAGCGGCATGTGGATGTCCTTGTTCAGGTCGCGCCCCACGAGCGCGCTGCCGGACCCGCCGGCCAGGCCGATCGGTGCGAGCACGCCGACGACCCGGAGCACCTGCTGGTCCACGCGGATGTCCTGGCCGATGGGGTCGAGGTTGGGGAAGAACTGCTTGGCGACCTCGCTGCCGATCACGGCCACGGGCGCCTGCGCCGCCATGTCCTCGTCGGTCAGGTAGCGGCCGGACTGGATGCGCAGGCGGGCGACCGACGCGAGCGCCGGCGTGGTCCCGAAGGCCTGCGCGAGCGCACGCTGGGAGTCGAAGCTGACCTCGCTGCCGGCACTCTTCACCGGCACCACGCGGTCGGCATCGGTCATCGATGCCTCGATGCGTCGCAGGTCCTGGAAGGTCAGTCCGTACTTGATGACCATCGAACGCATGCCGCCGCCGCCGGGGGTGGCGCTCTCGGGCGGCTTCTGGCTGCGGATGATGATGTTGTTGGCGCCGAGCGCGCTGATGTCGCGCAGGGCCGCGCGCTTGTTGCCCTCGCCGATCGCGACGACCACGATCACTGCGGCCACACCCAGGATCACGCCGAGGCTCGTCAGCACGCTGCGCAGCTTGTGGCGTCGCAGGTTGCCCAGGCCGAGCCGGGTGACTTCGAGCAGGTAGGACATGAACGAAGCCTAGCGCGGGCACGAGGCGGCGCGCACGACGGGGCGATCGCGACGGATCCAGCGCGGCGGGGCTAGCGCGATGGCAAGCCGCGATCACGGGGGGCATGCAGTTCGACCGCGCCCGCACCCCAGTCGGCCCAGCCCGGCATGGCGTGCAGCCGGGTCATCGATGCGGCGTCGAGCGCGCCCTGCACGCTGGGCGGCATGGCCGAGGGATAGAGGATCATGACGCGAGTCCCCGGCGTGGCGCTGAGGAGTGAGGCAAGATCCGCACCGTACGGCTGTGCATAGCGGGCATCGATCCCCATGGGCTCGGCGTAGAAGCGCGCGACCTCGTCGGGGAGCCCAACGACGATGACGGGTCCGGACTCCCGTGCGGTGATCGCGAGCAGGTCGCGCAGGGGCTGCTTGGGCGGCAGATTGGCGAGCACGGCGAGCCATCCGGCAGCCACCACCGCGACTATGAGGATCGCGTCGGTCCGTCGTCGATCGAGCATGCGATCGAGGCCGATGCCCCAGGCGAGTGCGGCACCGGGCAGCGCGAACGAGACGAACCGCGCATAGATCCAGCTGCCCGAAAGCGGAATGAGGAGCGCGAGCAGGAAGGGGACGACGATGAGCAGGGTGGCGAACCAGCCGCGTGCATCCCGGCGCCATGCCTGCACGATGCCGACCAAGGCCAGCGCACCGCCCCAGATGGATGGCCACCACGGCCACGCTCCGCCCCACGTGCCGAGGATCGCCAGGCCTTCCCGCGACCAGAGCGTGGGCTCGTCGCCATCCAGGGCAGCGAGCTCCGAACGCCGCTCGAGGATCCATGGCAGCATCGGCGCGAGGAGCGCGAGCGTGAACGCAGCGGACAGCACGAGCGCCATAAGCCAGCGAAGGCTGATGCGCCCGTCGCCGCGCAGCAGGAGCCCCACGGCGATCACGCCATGCGCAAGCGGGACGATCACGGTCGTGAAGTGCGCCCACACGCCGAGCGATGCGACGATGGCGTAGGCGATCCAACACCACAGTGAACTCCGCTCCGATCGGTCGCGCTCGATGGCTCGCCACGCCAGGCCGGTCAGCAGCGCGCCGGCGAGCATCATCATGGAGTAGCCGCGAGCCTCCACGCTGCCAAGCACGGCGGCCGGAGCGATCGCCATGCCTGCTGCGGCGATCAGTGCGCCGCGCACACCCGCCATCGGCCGCGCCATCCACCACGTGGCGAGCACGGTGAGCAGCGCGGCGAGCAACGATGGCAGCCTCAGAGTCAGTTCGTTGACCGTGCCCAGCGCCGTGAAGGAGCACCACGACAGGAGCGACTGCAGCGGGTGGTTGGCCGGGCTGAACCAGGTGGCCACGATCGGGCCCGGTCCATGCTGCGCGTAGTCCATGAACGCGGCGATCTCGTCGTACCAGAGGCTCTCGACCGCACGATCGATCCGTACGAGCGCGGCGACGAGCACGATGGCGATGAGCGCGAGCGACTCGTTGCGCGCCACGGGGGTGCAGGAGCCGACCGCCGCGCCCAAGCGATCGCTGCGCCACAGCATGACGACCATGCCCGCAGCGAGGAGAAGTGCTCCGGGGATGATCGACTGCGTCCACTGCGCACTGCGGGTGGCCATTGCGACGCCGCCCTCGCCCAGGGCCGGGTGGACGAACCATCGTGCCATCGTGGCGGGATCGATCACCACGCTGATTGCGGCACCAAGCAAGATCAGCAGGATCGCCATGCCGAGCGCAAGGCCGCCACCGGCGCGTGGGAGCAGGTCGTCTGCACGGTGGGCGGTCCTGCGCGCAACGCTCACGGGCGCGTCTCCGACGGAGGTCGTGCCGCGATGATGGGCTCATCCATCGCGCCCATCTCGGTGCCGACCTCGATCGCGACCACGGGGACGGTTCGCTCGTGGCCGTGGCGGGGGATCCGCAGCATGAGCGGGATCGCCGCGAAGCGCAGCGCCGCCGATGCACCGAAGACCCACCAGTAGGCGGTGACGCCGCCGCCGAGCGCGTCGATCGCCCAGGCGCCCACGAACGAGCCGATGACCGTGACGATCGCGTTGAAGAAGTAGTACGCCGCATACATCGCGGTGCGCTCCTCCTCACGGATGTGCTCGAGCAGGAGGAGGAAGAGCGCCATCTCGTAGGCCGCCCAGCCGGCGCCGCTCACGAGCTGCATCGCGTAGATCCACGCCGGCGCGGTGGACACGATCCACAGTCCACTCGCTGCAGCGACGACGACGGCGCCGGCCATCAGCAGTCGCCGGGCCCCCCATGTCCCTGCGAGCCGGCCCACCAGCGGCAGGGCCAGGCTCTTGGCCGCAAAGAGCGTGACGACCGAGATCGTGAACTGGTCCTTGTCCATGGCCAGCCCACGGAGCATGTACGGCGTGACGAAGGGGCTCGACACCTGAACCGCGAGCATGAAGACGAGCAGTGCCGCAACGACCCGGCCCTCCGGTGCGCCGCGGATGCGACGGAGGAACTCGATCGGGCTCACCCGCCTCGCGGGTGGCAGGTGCCGCGGCTCCGACTGCGCAACGAGCGCCGGCGTGCTCAGCGCGCGGCTCAGGCTGGCGGCCATGAAGAGCAGGGCGAACGAGGCCAGTTCGAGTGGCGTGTGCTCGAAGCGCGAGATCAGCACGCCGCCGAGGAGGAGCCCCGCGAGGAGCGCGATCTGGCAGATCCTGCTGCGCCGGCTGAAGTACGCCGCACGGATGCGCGCGGGAAACAGCGCGCCGACCCACGCGTTCCACGCCGGCGCTGCCCCGAGGTTCACCGTCCAGTAGATCGATGCGCACGCGTAGACCAAGAGCAGCGGCACTGCGCCCGCCATGGCCGCGATCGCCATCGGGATGAAGCACAGTGCCTGGATCGTGGCGCACAGCAGGATCCACTTGCGCGGCGAACCGATGCGCTCGACCCCCGCGGGTGTGAGCAGCTGAACCGTCGCGCCGACGAGGAAGGGGATGGTGTAGACGAGTCCGCCGTGCACCTGCGCGGCGCCGGCCGCCAGGGCGAACGCCGGGATGAAGGTCTCGCCCACGCCGACCATGAACGCGTGCGTGATGCCATCGTCCGTGCAGGCACGCAGGTCGTTGCGCAGGGTCAGGTGGCTCGCACGCCGATGGGCGCTCATGGGGATCGCCGTCCCCCACAACGAAGAACGGCTAGCGCAAGGCTAGCCGTTCGATCGATCGAGGTTGACGTGTTCGGTCAGGGCGCGCCGCTGACGGTCGCGGTTCGGAACCCGACGAGCTGGTTGTAGCCGATGCGCGGGCTGAGCATGACGTAGCGACGACGGTCGTTGGGTTCGGCCGAAGCCTGAGGGGCATCGGCGGCCTTGGCCGGCGCGGCCGAGCGGGACGGCACGACCGGGGCGAAGGAATAGCCACCGAGTGCGCGGTGCACGAAGTCGGGCGCGTTGACGATGAACATGCCTTCGTAGAACTGGATCTTGCAGGGGCCGCCTTCGCCGTCTTCCCACGCCACGGGCTCGACGAAGGTGACGATCATTTCCTTGAGCTTGTCGGCCTTTTCGTCGTCGGTCAGTTCTTCGGGATCTTCGCCCTTGCCGCCGAAGACGCCACCGCCGCCACCGCCGCCACCGCCGCCCTGGCCACCGCCGCCGCCGCCCATGCCGCCGCCGCCACCGCCGCCACCACCGAAGCCACCGCCGCCGCCACCCTGGCCACCGCCACCACCACCACCCTGGCCACCCTGTTGGATGGAGGAGTTCAGGTTGAAGTCAGGGGCGTTGGTCCACTGCGGAGCCTTGAAGAGCAGGTCCTTGATGTTGTACATCTTGACCTCGCGACGGTTCCAGAGGATGTTCTTGGGTCCGACTTGGACGGCGTTGCGCGACAGCTGCCACGTCCAGGCGGTGTCGGCCGCGGGGTCGTCCGAGCATTCGATCAGCACTGCCTTCAGCACTTCGATGGCGGTGCCGCTGATCGTGGTTTCCCACATGCGCTCGCCGTCGTCCGGCAGTGCGGCAGCCACGCGCTCCTTCATCTCTTCGCCGGCTTCGACGAGGATCGAGGTCTTGATGCCGCGCTTGTTCATGTCCTCGACGAGGGCCATGACCACGTCGACCATGGGCTGGCCGGCTTCGGCCTTGAAGCCGTCCATGTAGAGCAGGCCGCCGAGCAGGCGGGCCTTCGTCTCGGCGCCAGCGGACTGCTGGCTCGCAGCCACGGCCGTGAGCCGGTCGTTCATGTTCTGGGCAAGGGCCGGGGTGGCCATGCAGAGGCTGGACAGGGCGATGGCAAGCGTCGAGATGCGCATGGGATTTCCTCGTGGAGCGGACGGAAGACTATACCACGGTGCGTTGCGGCCGGATCCATCCAAGGTCGTCCTTGGTGGCCAGGATCATGGTCGGAGCGCCCCGCAGGAAGTGACCCGAGTGGCACGCCCGTGACGTCCGATCACGAAGGATTCCGGAGATTTCCGGCCAGCGGCAGCGCCGGGGCCACATCGAGCAGGACCAGGATGGCAGCAGCCGTTCCAGCGACCCGGATTCGAGGCTCCCACATCGACTCCCGGATCCCGCCCACGCAGCGGCGAGGTTGGCGCAGCAGCGTGGCGCCGTCGGCAGAGACCTGGAGCTGGAGTACGAACCTGGCCCCGGCGCTGCATGCTTCGCGGACCCGCTCGCGGGTGGCGGCGTCTGAGGAGACATCCACCATGCGCACGAGCGCAGCCAGAGGGCGGAGACCGGACACCCCGATGGATGGCTGGCCGTTGGCGGCAGCGAGCTGGAACGCACCCGCGAGGTCCGAGGGCAGCTCCTTCGAGGCGCTGCCGATCCCCAGTTGCACCCGCATGAGGACATCGCGCAGGGCATCCTGCACGAGAGGAGCCGGCGGGGGAGCGAGCTCCGACCATGCGGCGGCACGAAGCAGCCACTCGGCCTCGGTCACCAGTGAGGCGCGTGGCAACTCGTCCCACGCGCGGGCGATGGCCCCATGGAGGGCCGCCGGTGCCAGCACGCGGGCGCCCGACGACAGCACGCACGCTGCAGCGGCGAGTTCGAGTGCGCGGATCGAATCGGCCGGGGCCTCTTCGAGCACCGACTCGGCCAAGCGTGCTGCGAGCGCCTGCACCTGGGCTTGAGCTGCGTGGCGCTCGTCATCGGAGCCTGAGCGCGTGAGCGCACACCATGCGATGGTGCGCAAGGCGAGCGCGCGACGCACGGCGAGCGCATCGAGCTCGGCATCGTTCGCCTGCGCGGCAAGCATCGCAGCGCGCGCGCGCCACGATGGCGCCCGATCGACGGGATTCGTCGAAAGTTCCGCCAGGGCCCATGCCGCTATCAGGCGATCGATCGTTCCTGCCACCATCGGTTGTCGACGATCGGCGATCGTGCCGTAGTCGCCTAGCAGCACCGGTGCCGGCGAACCTGGTTCCTCGAGCATGCTGCCCTCGAGCCACGCCGCAGCGCGCTCGGCAGCGGTGATGCAGGCCTCGCGCGAGACGGCGCTCGCGGGGACGAGTCGCTCGCCATGCAGGACCAGCCACGGTGCCGCACGCGGAGCCGACTGCGCGAGTCGGATCGTCTGCAGGCGATAGACCGCCACGCTCTCGGCGGGATCGATCGATGGCAGGTCGGTGTCGGCAAGTCCGGCGCGACGCATCAGCAGCCCAAGTCCGTCGGTCGGTCGTGCGGCCAGCCCCATCGACTGCAGCCGGCTCGCCGACATCCAGTGCATGGTGGTGCCGCGACGCACGGCCATCGCATCAAGAGCAGGTCGAAGCGATTGCGCGCAGTCGGCGAGCGTGCGGCCGGTGAGCGGCTCCGGTTCGCCCGCAAGCTCGAGTTCAAGCGTGACGGCGTCGGCCAAGGTCGCCGGGCGTGCGGCCCAGGCGAGCCACTCGCCATCCTTCTCAGCGAGCGCGATCGCCTCGGCGATGGCAGCGTCGATGCAGGACCGATCCGCGCTGGCGAGTGCGGCTCCGTGGCCGAGGACCCTGCCGTCGAGCCGCAGGATCGCGCTTGCCCCGGCTGCTTCCGGGGCAGGGCCCGCTTCGGGCGTGCCCGCAAGTGCAGACTGCACGCGCTGCCAAGCGGCGGCAGCGGTCTCTGCATCTGGCGCTCCAGACCCAAGCAGGGCCGCTGCCAAGGGCAAAAATGCAAAGATCGTGTTGGACGAAAGCAGCATCCGTGCCATCCTACGGCGTCAGGACACCCGTCCTGCATGACATCACTTGCAGAGAGGACACGCGATGCTCGGCAAAGTTGTGACGTTCGAGACGCAAAACCAGCGCCTGGCTTTGCTTGCCGTGCTGAGCTTCATCGCTCTCTGCTGACCGATCCTCTTCCCACGAGGTCCGAAGTGCCCGCAAGGGCATCCGCCACCCCCTCGGGCCGCCACTGGCGGCCACACGTGGGGCGGAAGAGGTTGGAAAGGGACAACGGCCCCGCGGCTCACCGCCGCGGGGTCTTTTTCTTTGGTGGGTGGATCGTCCAGCGCTTGCCGCGCCAACCTCCGACGCATCGGACGGCGTGCCCCAACCCATGAAAAACGGGCCCCCGGATGGGGGCCCGCGGTAATGGTGCTTGGTGACGCGACCAGGCTCAGTCGAGCTTGATCTTGTCGGTGCCGAGCGCACCGTGGTCGTCCATGCCGCCCTTGGTCGGCGCCTTGGCGCGCTTGGGCGCCACGAACGCAGCCATGTCGGCGGGGTTCGACGATTCCGGAGTCGGGCTCGCGCCCCACTGCGCACGCTTGAGGCTGAGGCCGATCTTGCGGTCGTCGGTGTCGACGCGCAGGATCTTGACTTCGACCTCCTGGCCGCTCTTGACCACGTCCTGCGGGTTCTCGACCTTGTGGTCGGCGAGCTCGCTGATGTGCAGCAGGCCTTCGAGGCCGTCCTCGAGCTCCACGAAGACACCGAAGTTGGTGATCTTCGTGATCTTGCCGGTGACGATCATGCCCGGGCGGTACGCGCTCGGGATCGCCTCGACCCACGGGTCTTCCGAGAGCTGCTTCACGCCGAGTCCGACGCGCTGCTTCTCCTGGTCGACCTCGATGACCACGCACTTGACCGAGTCGCCCTTCTTGAGGACTTCGTTGGGGTGCGCGACCTTCTTGGTCCAGCTCATGTCGCTGACGTGGAGCAGGCCATCGATGCCAGGCTCGATCTCGATGAACGCGCCGTAGTTGGCGAGGTTGCGGACCTTGCCCTCGATGACCGTGCCGAGCGGGTAGCGCTCGCCCACGAGTTCCCAGGGGTTGACCTCGGTCTGCTTCATGCCCAGCGAGATCTCGAGCTTGTCCTTGTTGAAGTCCAGGACGACCACGTCGATCTCCTGGTTCACGTTGACGACTTCGCTCGGGTGGTTGATGCGGCGGGTCCAGCTCATCTCGCTGACGTGGACCAGGCCCTCGATGCCGTCCTCGAGGCGCACGAACGCACCGTACGACATGAGGTTGACCACCGTGCCGCGCACGCGCGCGCCGACCGGGTACTTCTTCTCGATCTCCTCCCAGGGCGAGGTTTCCTTCTGCTTCAGGCCCAGCGCGATCTTCTCGCGCTCGCGGTCGATGTTGAGGACCTTGACCTCGATCTCCTGGCCGGGCTTGACGACCTCGCTCGGGTGGCCGACGCGGCCCCACGACATGTCGGTGATGTGGAGCAGGCCGTCGAGGCCGCCGAGGTCGACGAACGCGCCGAAGTCGGCGATGTTCGTGACGGTGCCGCGCACGATCGAGCCCTCGACGAGCTCGCCCATGAGGCGCTTCTTGGCTTCCTCGCGCTCATCCTCGATGAGCTTGCGGCGGCTGATGACGATGTTGCGGCGCTCGGTGTCGATCTTGAGGATCAGGGCGCGCATCATGCGGCCGACCCAGTCGCCCACGTCGCCGGGACGGCGCACGTCGACCTGCGAGGCGGGGAGGAAGACCGGCACGCCGATGTCGACGAGCAGGCCGCCCTTGATCTTGCGGAGGACCTTGCCCTCGACGACGTCGCCTTCCTTGCGCGTGACCAGGATCTGTTCCCAGCCGCGGATGCGGTCGGCCTTGCGCTTCGAGAGGACCACGGAACCTTCGGCATCCTCGAGGCTCTCCAGCAGCACTTCGACGGTGTCGCCGATCGACACGCCGCCGCTCTCCTCGAACTCGGCCTTCTGGATCTGGCCTTCGCTCTTCAGGCCGACGTCGACGATGACGTAGTCGCCGCTGATGCCGACGACCTTGCCCTTGAGGATGCTGTTGGTCTCGAACTTGCTGACCTCGCCGCGCTCGAGGACGGAGGCCATGGAGCTCTGGCCGAGGGCCGACTCCAGGTCGCTGAGGTCGAGCGAGAGGTCTGCGATGAGGTTGTAATCAACCATGATGTCGTGAGGGTCCTTGGTGCCGTGTGCGAGCGCCATGCACTGTGCATGGCGAACTCCCGCATCGCGGCGGTTGCGAACCGGCGCTGGACCATCCAGTGCCGGGTCGGCGAGACTAGCGGAGCCGCCATGCGGCGGCGGCGCAGATAACGGCAAAGGGACGAAGAATCGGGAGACGGCCCGGCCGGGCATCAACGGCTCGGGCGCGGCTCGTTCACTACGATCGGCTCGCTCGCCTCGTGCACGCGCCGGACCCGCCTGGCCAGGGCGATGAACCCGATCATGCCAGCTAGGTTCACGACCAGGCACAGCAGGAACACCCAGTGGCGGCCGTCGGGCGGCAGGAGCGCGTAGATCGGCGCCGCGATGAACGGAGCCATCAGGCCCCGGATGCCGTTCAGCGTGACATGCACGGACATGTACTCGGCGTCGCGGTGCGGCGGCGCGAAGTCGTGGTGGCCCAGGTTCCAGGCCAGCACGCCGCCGGCGAAGCCGATGCCCAGCGCGACGCTGGCCCCGTAGAAGAGCGGCAGGCTGTGCAGCAGCGCCGCGAGCCAGAGCAGCACCGATGCCGCGACGAACGACCAGCCGTGGATCGAGCGGAAGTGCGTGATGTGCGAGCGGTCCATCAGCCGCGACCACAGCGGGATCGCCAGCGGCATGATCGCGGTGGGGATGATGGTGGTCGCCAGGATGCCCTCGAGGTAGGAGAGCCCGAACTCGTCCTGCATGAGCGACACCTGCGGCTGCGTGAGCATGAGGTTGCCCAGGCCGAAGACGAACATGTGCAGCATGAAGCTGCGGTAGAGCGGGTCCTCGCGCAGCACCGTCACGATGCGGCGCGGATCGAGCGTGGGGCGTTCATCCTCGTCGGTGCCGGCACGCTCCGCGGCGACGATCTCGTCCTCGTTGAGCAGGGTGACCCGCCGGTAGACCGCGTTGCCGATCAGCCCGATCGCGGCCAGTGCGGGGAAGAGGATGATCGAGTTGCGCGGCGAAAGGTCCATCGCCTGGCCGATCGCCGCGCCGCACAGCGCGAGCACCACGGCCTGCATGGTCGCCATCTTGCCGGCGACGCTCGCGCGGCGGCCCTTGGGCCAGTTGTGGCGCCAGACTGCCGTGCGCACGGTGATGACGCCGGTCCAGCAGGTTCGGGCCACCAGGACGAGGGCGCACAGCGCGATCAGACCGAACTCGTCGACCGGGATCACCGCGACCAGGCCCACGCACAGGCAGGTCGCCAGCTGCAGCGCCGCGATGAAGGGGACCTTTCGGCGTCCGTGCGCAAGGCTGGCCCAGACGAACGAGCAGAGGTTGGCCACATTCGGCGCCGCGGTGACCACCGCGACCGCCATGTCGAGCTTCCAGGGATCGACGCTGCCGCTGAACGCCTTCTTCACGACCACGCCCATGGTGCCGCCCTCGATCGCGCCGAGCGCGAAGGGCAGGAAGCACCACGAGACCAGCTCGTGCACGTAGTTGCGCCGCATCGCCGGCGTGAGGTCCTTCGGGTTGAAGGACCCGATCACGTCCAGCAGGAAGCGCTGGAGCATGCTCAGTCGTGCGGCAATCATGGAGGGGCAATCGTAGGGGGGTCGACGATGGGCGACCGCGGATGCTGGCTGGCTCCTCGGCGCGCTGCGGCGACCGAGTGGGGCGAGTCCATCCGTGGGGCTGCGCAAATCGCGTGCAGTTGGTGTGAAGCGGTGGACGATGCCGAAGCCCGGGCTACGATTCCGCTGCGCCCGGTCCTCTGGGCGGCGGACCATCCCCGACGCGCTCGAACCTATGCGCGAACCCAAGGGATCGCTGTGCTCCGCGACGAAGGCCATGCCTCCCTCGAGTGGAAGGCCGGGATCGTCGGACAGCGAACCCACCTCACGGAAGGGTTCGGGCAACTTCAGGGTGGTTTGGCTTCGGCCTGGTGCTCGCACCGCGCCGCCCGGAGGACCGGGCGTTGTCGTTGGGGGCGGCTTCAGGCGGCGTGGGGGGCACGCTGAGGTGCCGCGAGGCACCAAGGTCCGCGCAGGATCCAGCCGTTGAGCGGCCGCGGATACCGTTCCGAAGCAGGGTTGTGGTCGTCGACCTGCGGGATTGAGTGCAGCAGGGCGGCTTTGAGCCGCAATGGGCGTCTCCTTCCAGGTTGGATCCTTCACATCACTTGGTGTCGTTGGATGCCTGGGCTATCTTCGTTGGGCCCGCGGCCGTGCGGGCATCAGGAGATAGATGATGCACACCGGGATTCCTGCCGTGAGTCGCGTTCGTCGATCGCGTTCTCTTCGAGGCGTTGGTCGTATCGCCTTGCTGATGCTGTCCGTGGCCGTGGCGCCTTGGGCCGTCAGCCCCGCGGCGGCGCAGTCGTGTGCCGGAGATGTCAATGGCGACGGCAAGGTCGACGGTGGTGACTTGGCCGTGGTGCTCGCCAACTGGGGCACCTGCCCGGCCGTCATCCAGTCCGTCTCCCCCACGCAGGGCAGCGTGCTCGGTGGCACGGTCATCACCATCACGGGCACCGGCTTGACCACGACGAGTGGCGTGGCGATCGGTGGCGTGCCGTGCACGGGTGTGCAGGTGCTCACGCCCACGCAGGTTCGGGCGACCACGCCCGCCGGCCCAGCTGGTCCGGCGTCGATCGCGGTCACGACGGCGACTGGCACATCGCTTTCGCCCACGCCGTTCACCTATTTCCAGCAGCAGGTGGCGTCCATCGTGCCCAACGCGGGCAGCTACGCGGGCGGCACGGCCATCACCATCACGGGGCAGTACCTGGCGGGCACCACGGGTGTGACCGTGGGCGGTGTGCCGTGCACCAGCGTCGTGGCGGTCAGCGCAACGCAGGTGACGGCGGTGACGCCGGCGGGATCGTTGGGGGCGGTCGATGTGGTGGTCAGCGGCTCGAAGGGCACCATCACGGTGCCCGGCGGGTTCACGTACCAACCGATCGTGGTGCCGAGTTGGGCGACGCTGATCGAGGCAACGCCTGATCCCGCTGTGGTGTGGGATGCGGATTTGCGCGCAGCGATCACGGCGACGGGTTTGGCTTGGCGCGTGCGGGACACCGCGACGCAGATCGAGATGCTCTTGATTCCGCCGGGGAGTTTCCAGATGGGGTGCAGCGCATCGAACCAGTACGGGTGCAACAGTGACGAGAGTCCCGTCCACTCGGTGACCCTGACGAACGCGTTCTACCTGGGTCGGTACGAGGTGACCCAGGCGCAGTGGCAGGCACGGATGGGCAGCAACCCGAGTTACTGGCAAAGCCCCAGCAGCGATGTTTCTGCGGCTCAGGTCCCCAGCCGCCCGGTGGAGCAAGTGAGTTGGAATCAGATTGCGGGCGCCGGCGGTTTCATGGCCCAGACGGGGATGCGCCTGCCGACGGAGGCGGAGTGGGAGTACGCCTACCGCGCCGGCACGACGACGGCGTTCCACGGTTTCACGGGCTACCCCAACGGCACGAACAACGATTCGCTCGTGGGGAGCATCGCGTGGTGGGGGAGTTGCTGCGGCGGGAACTCGGGTGGATACACCCACCCCGTTGGCCAGAAGCTCTCGAACGGCTTTGGCCTGCATGACATGGCAGGGAATGTGTGGGAGTGGGTGAACGACTGGTACGGGTTGTACTCGGCAGGCGCCCAGACCGACCCAACGGGTCCGGCGACGGGTTCCAACCGCGTGTTCCGTGGCGGCTCCTGGTACTTCGACGCGGGCGGCCTTCGTGCCTCCAACCGCGAATACAACCCGCCCGGCAACACGGACGGCGGCATCGGTTGTCGCGCCGCGAGGTCCCCCTAACTTTCCTTTATCCTTTTTCCTCTTTCCTTTACTTTTTCCGTTTCCTATTCCCTTTCTGATTCAACACCGCCGGCATGGGAAAGTCCAAGGTCCCCAACCGCGCGCAGCGCGTGGCCACCCTCTCCCCCGGCGCCGAAGGCGCCGGCAAAAATCGTGGTCGCCCAAGTGAGCCCACTGCGCGTTGAGTCCCGCGGCTGAGGCGAATCCTCAATCCAACCGCGCCACCGCCCGCGCGTAGGCGTCGTGCACGCCGTCAAGGCTGTCTGGGATCATGCGCAGGCCGCCGATGGCGGCCATGAAGTTCACGTCGCCTGACCAGCGCGGCACCAGGTGCACATGCAGATGCTCGGGCAGCCCCGCACCCGCGGCGCGGCCCTCGTTCACGCCGATGTTGATGCCTTGCGGGTTCAGCGTGCGGCGCACGAGCAGCGCGGCCAGGTCAACGAGCTTCCACAGCTCCGCTCGCTGCGCCGCGTCGTAGTCGAGCAAGGTCGGCCGCGCTTCGCCGAGCGCCACGAGCAGGTGCCCATTGGAGTACGGGTAGCGATTGAGCAGGATCATGCCGTGCTCGTTGCGATGGACGACATGGTGCTCGCGGTCACGCGCGGGGTGCTGCCAGTAGTCGGCCAGGAAGTTGCGCGGCGGCTGTTCGCCGGCCAGGCGCTCGGCGCCCGCGCGCTCGTCGAGGCCGCGCAGGTACGCCATCCGCCAGGGTGCCCAGAGCGACTGGTGGTTCATGCGGGCAGTCTAGGGACAGGCGCACGGCGCTCGCGGGAGCGCGTCGTGCCGGAGGACCCGAGGCCCTCGACCCAGCCTCAGCGGTACCGAGCCCAGCGCAGGAGTTCGCGCGGGGTCGGCGGCTTGCCCTGCATGAGGATCCCCACGCGGAAGATGCGCGACGCGAGCCACAGGAACCCGACGCTCGACGCAGCGCACACCGCCAGGGAGAGCGCGACCTGCCAGCCCGGCACGGGTTCGGTGGTGCCGGTTGCGCGCAGCACCATGATGAACGGGCTGATCGGCGGCAGGAACGAACACACGACCGCGAACGCGCCGTTGGGGTTCTCGCTGATCGGCAGCCAGAGCATGAGCGGCACGATCAGCACGAGCATCACCGGGCCCACCAGCGCCTGCGCTTCCTGCAGGTTCGTGACCGCGCTGCCCACGGCCGTGAGCATGCTGGCGATCATCAGGTACGCGGTGAGCGCGAACGCAATCATGAGGACGAGGCTCGAGACCGGCACCAGGTCCATCATCGCCAGCGCCGAGAGCCCGGCCAGGCCCGCGAGGCCGTACATCGCCAGCATGACGGCGGTCGAGCCGAGCTGGCCGAGGATCTTGCCGGCCAGCAGTTCCATGGGGCTCACCGCGGCGAGCAGCACCTCGATGACCTTGCTGCCCTTCTCCTCGATCGTGTTCGTGAGCAGGTAGTTCGCGCCGGTGAAGGTCGTGATCCACATGAGCAGCATGAAGGCGCCGGGGACGAGCATGCGTCCCTCGAGCCGCTCCTTCGCCTGGGCGCCGTCCTCGGTCAGCCGAAGAATGCTCGCCTCGGGTCGCTTGAGCAGGTCCATGGTGCGCTGGTAGTCGGCACCCGAGGCCTGCACGCGCAGCCGCACGATCGCCTCGCGCGCGGCACGGTTCACGATGGCGGTGTGCTTGGGGCTGGTGCGCGTGGCGACGAAGAGCTCGTAGGTGGGATCCTTCGACTGCGCGTCGAGCGACGCCGGCGGGATGATGACCAGCGCCAGCGCGTCGCCGCGGCGCACCCGTTCCTTGGCGCCCTCGACCGCGTCGGCGGCGATCGGCTCGACCGATGACTCGATCGGCGTCAGCGCTGCGGTCGCGTCCTCGAGCTCGGGCTCCTCGCCGCGCTCGGCGCGCTCGCGCAGCGCGGCGGCCGGGTCCTTGGCCGCGCGGCCAAGCTCGGCACGCAGTTCGTCCGTCGCGGCGGCGGGGGCATCCACCAGGATCGCACCCTGCATCGGTTGCACGCTCGTCGCCATCAGGATCGGCAGGAGCAGCGAGACGCCCGCCATGAGCAGCGGGAAGACGAGCGCCGAGAAGAGGAAGCCCTTCGTGAGGACGGTCGTGCGGAACTCGCGCCAGGCGATCGAGAGCACGCGTCGCGGCGCGCCGGCGTGTCGGGGGCTGTCAGGCGTCATGGGTCCCTCGGGAGTCGGCGGGGCGGTCGGTCGGTTCAGGCATGGGCGGGCTCCTCGCGCCGGGCGTGGCCGCCGTGTGCGGTGACGAGCTCGACGAAGATGTCGTCGAGCGTGGGGCGCTTCAGGCTTACGCCGCTGAAGAGCCGCGTCGCGGCCAGCGGTGCAAGTAGGTCGATCGCGTCGGTGCGGTCGGCGGCATGCGCGAGCACGCTGCCGTCCTCGGCACGCTCGACGGACGCGACGCCGGGGATGCGCGCGGCTGCCGCGGCGGCGGCTTCGAAGCCCCCGTCGGTGCGGGCCACCACGGTCGTGGGGCGATGGCAGGCACGCACGGTGTCGAGTGACTCATCGAGCAGCTTCTCGCCGCGGTTGATGAGCACCACGCGGTCGCAGAGCGATTCGGCGTGGTGCATCTGGTGCGTGCTGAAGAGGATCGTGCGGCCGCCCGCGTGCAGGTCGGTCACGATGCGGGCGAGCACGCGCGAGTTCACGGGGTCGAGCCCGCTGAACGGTTCGTCGAGGATGATCAGCTCGGGATCGTGGATCACCGAGGCGATGAACTGCACCTTCTGCTGCATGCCCTTGGAGAGCTCCTCGCAGCGCTTGCGGTCGACGCCGGGGAGCTCGATGCGCTCGAGCCAGGCGAGCGCGCGCCGTCGGCTTTCGGCGCCGGTGAGCCCCTTGAGCGCGCCGATGTAGGCCAGGTACTCGAGCACGCGCATCTTCTTGTACAGCCCGCGCTCCTCAGGCAGGTAGCCGATGCGGTCCTTCATGGCGATCGCATCCGAGCCGAGCACGCGGATCGACCCCTGGTCGGGGTAGATGATCGACATCAGCATGCGGATGGTGGTGCTCTTGCCGGCCCCGTTGGGACCGAGCACGCCGCAGAGGCATCCTGATGGGACGGCCAGGTCGATGCCGCGCACCGCTTCGGTCGAGCCGAAGCGCTTGCGGACCCCTTGGAGCACGACGGAAGCGTTCATGGGCGCAGCCTAGGGGCGCACGGTCGGGGGCGTCAACGTTGTCGAATGTCCACGAAAGCACAACAGAGCCCACCGGGCTCACGGCCGGTCGGCTGGGCGTTCATCCGCGGGGACGGCGGGGATCGCAGGACCGGGTGCCGGCGGCGGCGGATCCATGCGGGAGATGGGCTCGCCGGCGGTGACCAGCGCCACCACTTCAGGGGGCAGCGCCGTCTCAGCCGGGGCCGATGGGGAGAAGGTCGCTTGGAGCACCAAGAGGCCCACCGCGCCCTGGTCGGATCGCGTGTCGATGATGGTGGGCCAGCGGCGGCCGTCGCGGGTGTCCCACTGCAGCCAGCGGCTCTCGGTCACGCGCGGTCCGGACTCGGTTTGCACCGAGAAGGAGAGCGTCATCGGGCGCCCCGTCGCGCGTTCGCAGGTGAACTCGCAGAGCAGGCCTGCGGCTCCGTGCAGTCGCACGGCGTCGCACTCGACCGAGCCGATGGTGCGAGGCTCCAGCAACTCGGCGTGCAGCCAACCCGTGCCCAGCACCGGACCGAGCGCATTGAGCGACTGGACGATCGTGGCTCGCCGACGCACTTCATCGGCATCGACGAGGATTGGTTCCGGACGACCGGTGCGGATCATCCATCCGACGCCGCCGTTCGCGCCCATGGTCTCGGTGAAGCGGTCGGGCTCGCCATGGCGCACCATGATGACGGAACCATCCGCGCCGACCGTGCAGTCATGCAACACGCTGCCCGAGCCGCGGCTGGCGCGCATGGTCGCGGTCACACCGCCGACGCCGGCGAATGCCTGGGACCCGCCGATCCACTCGAGGGACTTGGCGAGGACGGGGCGCGCCAACTCCGGGATGCCTTCGAGGCGATTCGGCAGGAAGACCGATGGGGGGCCGGCGGGAGCCGGGGCGGTGCCGTCGCCGCAGGCGACCATCAGCAGGGTCACAAGCAACGCGGTGAAGATCCGAAGCGTCATGGGGGCGCGAAGTGTAGGGCTGTGAGGTGGAGGCGCCGTCTGGCTGGTCGGCGGTGGTGCCGCGCTCCATCCGTCCATCCGGGTGAACGGTTGAAAGAACGTCGCGGAAGGACTACCTTCGGGGCATGACCAGCAGCCTCTTGGGTGTCATGGACCGTCGCACCGTGCTCTTCGACGGCGCGATGGGAACCTCGATCCACTCCTGCGAGGACTGCCGCCCCCAGGACTGGCTCGGCCGCGACAACTGCACGGACATCCTGGTGCGCAGCCGCCCCGACCTGATCCAGCGGATCCACGAGTCGATGCTCGCCGCCGGCGCGGACATCGTCGAGACCGACACCTTCGGCTCCAACCGACTCGTCGCCGCGGAGTTCGACGAGGAGATGGTCGGTTGGGTGCACTCGCTCAACGAACAGGCGGCGCGCATCGCGAGGGCCGCGTGCGATCGGCACGCGTCGCCGGGCCGGCCGCGCTTCGTCGCGGGATCGATCGGGCCCGGCACGAAGCTCATCTCGCTCGGCCAGACGACGTGGGACCTCATGCTGGCGAGCTACCGCGAGCAGGCGCGCGGCCTGCTCGATGGCGGCGTCGACTGCTTCATGATCGAGACCTGCCAGGACCTGCTGCAGGTCAAGTGCGCGATCAACGCATGCCTCGATGCGATGGAGTCGGCGCGGCGCAGCGTGAAGGATTGCCCGATCTTCGTGAGCGTGACGATGGAGACGACGGGCACCATGCTCCTGGGCACGGAGATCGCCGCGGTCGTCAATGCCCTGCGGCCATTCCCGGTCGAGAGCCTCGGCCTGAACTGCGCGACCGGCCCGGTCGAGATGACGCCGCACGTGGCGTACCTGGCCAAGCACTGGGACCGTCGCGTGAGCGTGGTGCCCAATGCCGGGCTGCCCATCCTGCAGGACGGCAAGACCGTCTATCCGCTGCAACCAGCGGGATTCGTCGAGGCGATGCGACGCTTCATGGAGGAGCACCGCGTGGATTCGCTCGGCGGCTGCTGCGGCACCACCACCGAGCACATCGGAGCGCTCGCGACCGCGCTCAAGGACCGCGAGCCGGTGCGTACGCCCAAGGAACCACAGGCGCCCGGCTGCAGCAGCCTCTACGGCTACACCGAATTCGAGCAGGAGAACTCGTTCCTGATCGTCGCCGAGCGCACGAACGCCAACGGCAGCCGCAAGTTCAAGCGCCTGCTCGACGAGGAGCACTGGGATGGCCTCGTGAGCATGGCCCGCGAGGAAGTCCGCGACGGCGGCCAGGTGCTCGACCTGTGCGTGGACTTCGTGGGCCGCGATGGCGTGCGCGACATGGGCGAGGTCGTGAGCCGCTACGTGCGGCAGGTCAATGCGCCGCTCATGCTCGATTCGACCGATGCCAACGTGCTCGAGGCGGGCCTGCAGCGCGCCGGCGGTCGGTGCATCGTCAACTCGATCAACCTCGAGGACGGCGAGGAGCGCATGGCACGCGTCTGCCCGATGCTGCGCCGCTACGGCGCGGCGTGCGTGGCGCTCACGATCGACGAGGATCCGCAGGCAGGCATGGCCAAGACGGCCGCGCGCAAGCTTGAGATCGCCGAGCGGATCCACGCGCTCTACACCGGTCGTTGGGAACTGCCCGAGGAAGACCTCTTCTTCGATCCGCTGACCTTCACGATCGCCACCGGCAACGACGACGACCGCCGGCTCGGTCTTGAGACGCTCGATGGGATCGAGCTGATAGCCAAGCGCTTTCCCCGGTGCGGGACGATCCTGGGGCTCTCGAACATCTCGTTCGGCCTCAAGCCCGCCGCGCGGGCAGTGCTCAACAGTGTCTTCCTCCATGAAGCCCGCCAGCGCGGCCTGAGCGCAGCGATCGTGCACGCGAGCAAGATCCTTCCGCAGGACCGCATCGCTCCCGAGCGTTGGGAAGCTGCGCAGTGGCTGGTGTACGACCGCCGCGGCGAGTCGCGGCCGGAGGGTAAGCCCGCGGACTTCGACCCGCTGCTCTACTTCATCGGGCTCTTCCCCGAGGGCGAGGAAGCGGTGGCCGAGAAGGCGAGCCTGGCCGACCTGCCGGTCAAGGAGCGGTTGCAGCGCCACATCATCGATGGCGAGGACAAGGACCTCGAGGGTTCGCTCGACGAGGCGCTGCAGCAGTACGCGCCGCTGGACATCATCAACAACGACCTGCTCGCGGGGATGAAGGTCGTGGGCGAGCTCTTCGGTGCCGGCCGCATGCAGCTGCCGTTCGTGCTCCAGAGCGCCGCGGTCATGAAGAAGGCCGTCGCCCACCTGCAGCCGCACATGGAGCGCCACGGCACCGGCGGGCCGTCGAAGGCGAGCATCGTGCTGGCGACGGTGGCCGGCGACGTGCACGACATCGGCAAGAACCTGGTCGACATCATCCTGACCAACAACGGCTTCACGGTCCACAACATCGGGATCAAGCAGTCGCTCACGCAGATCGTGGAGGCGTGGCGCGCGACCGGTGCCGATGCGATCGGCATGAGCGGCCTGCTCGTGAAGAGCGTGGCGGTGATGGAGGAAAACCTGCACGAGATGAACCGGCAGGGGATCACGGTGCCGGTCATGCTCGGCGGCGCCGCGCTCACGCGCCACTACGCCGAGGGCCACCTGCGGTCGATCTACAAGGGGCCGCTCTACTACGGTCGCGATGCGTTCGAGGGACTGCAGGTGTGCGATGCGCTCGCGACGCGGACGCTCGAGGCCGTCGATCGGCAGGTCGAGGAGCGATTGGCCAAGCGTGAGGCCTCCGATCGCGTCGTCGCCAGCCGCACGATCCGCCAGCAGGCGGCGAGCGGCCAGGCCCTGGCTGAGCGCAGCCACGTGAGGCAGGATGTCGAGGTGCCTGCGCCGCCCTTCTGGGGGCACCGGCTCGTCGAGGGTCTTCCGCTCGAGCAGATCTACCCGTACCTGAACCTGGTCGCGCTGTTCCGCGGACAGTGGGGCTTCAAGAAGGGCGACATGGACGACGCTCGCTATGAGGCCTTCCTCGAGGAGCACGCCTACCCGGTGCTCGATCGCCTGAAGGCCGAGTGCCGCGAGGAGAAGATCCTTCGCCCGGCGGTCGTCTGGGGTTACTACCCGTGCAACGCCGATGGCGACGAGCTCGTGGTGTTCGACGCGGTCGACCAGGACCGCGAGGTCGAGCGCTTCCGCTTCCCGCGCCAGGAGGGGCGCGAGCGGCTCTGCATCAGCGACTTCTTCAAGCCGCTCTCGACCGGCATGCGCGACGTGCTCGCGCTGCACTGCGTGACGATGGGCAGCGAGGCGAGCCACCGCGCCAAGCAGCTCTTCGAGCGCAACCAGTACACCGACTACCTGTTCCTGCACGGCTTCGGCGTGGAGTGCGCCGAGGCGCTCGCCGAGCTCTGGCACAAGCGCATCCGCGCGGAACTGGGCATCGGGCACGACGACGATCCCGAGGTTCGCCGGCTCTTCACGCAGCACTACCGCGGCAGCCGCTACAGCTTTGGGTACCCCGCGTGCCCGGACATGAGCGACCAGGAGAAGCTTTTCCGCCTGCTCGAGCCCCAGCGGATCGGCTGCGTGCTCACCGAGAACTGGCAGATCGATCCGGAGCAGTCGACGAGCGCGATCGTCGTGCATCACCCGCAGGCGAAGTACTTCGCGGTCTGATCGTGGCCCGCGATTCGCGGCGGCCCGGACGGCTCACGCGAGCAGCTGCGTGATCGGGCCCGCGCCTTCGACGCCGACAAGCTTCTGGTCGAGCCCGCCGTAGAAGTAGGTCAGCGCGTTGGGGTCCACGCCGAGCCGGTCGAGCACCGTGGCGTGCAGGTGCTTCACGTGGAAGCGCTCGCCCACGCCGATCGAGCCGAGCTCGTCGGTCTGGCCCACCGTGACGCCGCCCTTGATGCCGCCGCCGGCCATCCACATCGTGAAGCCGAAGGAGTTGTGGTCGCGGCCCGTGCCCATGGCGTACTCGGCGGTGGGCTGGCGCCCGAACTCGCCGCCCCAGATCACGAGCGTCTCGTCGAGCAGCCCGCGTCGCTTGAGGTCCTTGAGCAGGCCCGCGATCGGCTTGTCGGTGCGGCCCGCGTGGTAGTCGTGGTTCTTCTTCAGGTCGTCGTGCGCATCCCAGTTGTCGTCGTTGTGCGAACCACCGGCATACAGCTGAACGAAGCGCACACCGCGCTCGACCAGTCGCCGCGCGAGCAGGCACTTGCGGCCGAATTCCTCGGTGCGCGGATCGTCGATGCCGTACAGCTCCTGCGTGTCCTTGCTCTCTTGGGCCAGCTCGACGGCCTCGGGCGCGGTCGCCTGCATGCGGTAGGCGAGCTCGTAGCCCTCGATGCGGCTCTCGAGGTCAGGATTGCCGCTGCGCAGGAGCGCGTGTCGCGAATTCCAGTCCTTGAGCTCATCGAGCACTGCGCGCTGCACGCGCTGCGTTCGGTCCTCGGGCGTGGCGAGGTCGAGGATGGGATCGCCCTGCCCGCGCAGCACGCAACCTTGGTAGCTCGCGGGCATGTAGCCGCTCGACCAGTTCTTCGCGCCCGAGATGGGACCGCCGGTGGAGTCGAGCATGACCACGAAGCCCGGCAGGTTCTGGTTGACCGTGCCCAGCCCGTAGTTCACCCACGAACCCATGCAGGGCGATCCACCCAGCAGCTTGCCCGAGTTCATCATGAGCATCGCGCTGCCGTGGATCGGGCTCTCGGCGTACATGCTCTTGATGAAGGCCATGTCGTCGACGCAGGTCGCCAGGTGCGGGAAGAGGTCGCTCACCCACGCACCGCACTCGCCGTGCTGTCGGAAGTTCCACTTGGGACCGACGATGCGGCCTTCGTTGCGGTCACCGCCGCGGCCCTTGGTCTTCACCTGGATCGTCTGCCCGTCGTACTTGTAGAGCTCGGGCTTGTAGTCGAACGTGTCGACGTGGCTCGGGCCGCCGTACATGAACAGGAAGATCACGCTCTTGGCGCGTCCGGGCAGCGGCGGAGCCTTCGTGGCGAGCCGACCGGTGGGCAGCGGCGTGGAGCCGTCGAAGGCGAGCGCCTGGCGCTGCAGGAACCCGTCGCGCATGAGCAGATCGGCCAGCGCCACGCTGGTGAACGCGCCACCAGCCTGCCACATGAACTCGCGGCGGGTGCGTCGGCAGAAGCTGGCGGCGTGGTGGGGTTCGTGCATGGCTCGTCAGTCGACGTGGAGGAACTCGTTGCTGTTCACGAGCATGAGCGCGAAGAGGTCGAGCGCGCGGTCTGCATCGGGCACGCCCTCATCAGCCAGGCGGGCCATGAAGCGTTCGGCGGCATCGAGCTCGGCAGCGTTTGCGGTGCGTCCGTAGGCGAAGCGAATCGCAGCGGCTGCACGGTCGCGCTCGCTGCCGGGTGCGGCGCCGCGCGCGCGATCGGCCAGCCGCCGCGCCTGCTCGTTGGCGAAGTCGCCGTTGAAGAGGATCAGGCTCTGCGTGGGCTGCACCGTCGCGAACCGTACGGGGCAGGGGTTGTCGATGTCGGCTTGGTCGAACACGGCCAGCAGCGGATCCTGGATCGAGCGCTTCTGGTGCATGTACACGCTGCGCCGGGTCCAGCTTGGCTCTGGCGTGAGCGGCCAGACATCGTGAGGACGGCTGCTCGTGGCCAGCACTTCCTCAGGGAGTGGCGGGCGCACGCCCGGGCCACCAAGCTCGAGGTTGATCGTGCCGTTGGCAGCGAGCAGGCTGTCGCGGAGTTCCTCGGCCGAGAGGCGGCGCAGGCGGAAGCGCGAGAGCCGCTCGTTGCCGGGGTCCTTCGCGAGCGCGTCATCGCCAGGGACGCACGCCATGCGATAGGTCGCGCTCGTCATCATCAGGCGGTGCATCGCCTTGAGGCTCCACCCATCCGCCATCAGGCGCCGAGCGAGCCAGTCGAGCAGTTCCGGATGCGTGGGCTTGTCACCGAGCCGGCCGAAGTCGTTGCTGCTGGGCACGATGCCCACGCCGAAGTGATGCTGCCAGAGCCGATTCGCGGCGACGCGCGACGCGAGGCGATTGCGCGGATCGGTGATCCACGCGGCGAGCGCGGTGCGGCGGCCGGTCGATTCGCCATGCGCCACTGAAGGAGCCGGATGGGCGAAGGTGGACAGCACGGCCGGCACGGCAGGCTCCACGCGCTCGGATGGTGCGTGCGGGCTGCCACGCGTGAGCACATGAACTGGTGCTGGCTCAAGTCCGACCTCGGACACCGACAGCACCACCTCGCCGCGGGCTGCCGGAGGGCGCAGCGCCACGAGTTCAGCACGGGCGGTCGCCCAGCGCTGCGCATCGTCGGTGCGGCCGGCGGACGCCATCGAATCCCTCGTCGATGCAGGACCGACGCCGGTCGCCGCCGAGAGCACCTCCTCAGGCACGAGCACGCGCTGGTGGATCCGTACCTCGTCGATCTGCCCGCTGAACGGGCCGCCACCGGGCAGCATGCCGCCGATCGCGAGTTGCGGGGGGCTGTCGAGCCGTCGCGTGCTGCTGGTCGCGCGATCGACCTCGACGCCGTCGAGGTAGAGCACGACCGTGCCGCTCGCACGCTCGCGCGTGAGCGCGACGTGGTGCCACTGGCCGTCGTTGTGGCCGGGCGCGCTGTTGAGGAAGGTCTCGGGATTGCCGATGCCTGCAGCGACGATGCCGTTGCCGATCATCGAGATGCCGAAGTCATCGACGATGCCGGGAACCTCGCCGTCGACGATGCCCGAGCCCAGGAACCAGCGCGGATCACTGTCGTCGCCCGCCGCTACGCGATCGGTCCGGAACCACGAGGAGATCGTGAAGTCATCGGCGACCGGACGGTCGAGCAGCACGCGATCGTCGCCGCCATCGAACGTGCCGCCGAGTCCGAAGCAGCCTCGCTCGCCCCAGCGCAGATCCTTCACCTTCGCTGTGGGGCCGGGGACCGTCGATCGAACGACCGCGCGATCGGCTTCGGGAGCGGTGGCCTCGGTCTCGAAGGCATAGTGCGCCACCAGGCCGTCGGTGGGAGCACGATCGGGCGCGGTGCCCGAGGAACCGTTGGCCGGCGGCAGCAGGCCTGCGGCGGACTCGATCGCCAGCAGCGATTCGACGAGCGCGGAGCGGCGCTCGCGGAACGCGATGCGCTCGGCTTCGAGGTCGCGCCGCCCGAACTCGGGGTCGATCGATCGCGTGACGTTGCGGGCCTCGATGCTGTTGCCGGCATACGACTTGTACGGGCGCACGCCGGCGAAGAAGGCGCTGAATGCGTAGTAGTCGCGCTGCGGGATCGGATCGCCCTTGTGGTCATGGCAGCGCGCGCAGCCAAGACCGACGCCGAGCATCGTTCGTGCCGTGACGTCGACGATGCCGTCCATGTCGTCCGCAAGCGCCTGCTTGAGGTCTGGCACCTCGTCATCCCACATGCCGAGGCGGTAGTAGCCGGTGGCGACCATCGTGGAGAAGTCGCGGTCAGGCAGCTCATCTCCCGCAAGCTGTTCGGTGATGAAACGGTCGTAGGGCTTGTCCTGGTTCATCGCACCGATGACCCAGTCGCGGTACCGCCAGGTGCCTGGCTTGTCGCCGTCTCGCTCGAAGCCGTTCGTGTCGGCGTAGCGCACGAGGTCGAGCCAGTGCCGGCCCCAGCGCTCGCCGTAGTGCTGGCTCGCGAGCAGCCGATCGACCACCCGTTCCCATGCGTGCGGGTCGTGGTCGGCCAGGAACGCATCGACCTCCGCCGGCGTCGGCGGAAGGCCAGTGAGGTCGTAGGTCGCGCGTCGGATCAGCGCCACGCGATCGGCTTCAGGTGCCGGCACGAGCCCATCGGCCTCGAGCCGCGCCAGGATGAAGCGATCGATGTCGTTGCGGATCCACGCGGCGTCGCGCACGGCGGGCGGCGGAGCATCGGCGATGGGGCGGTACGACCACCATTCGCGTGCCTTCTCCAGATCGATCGTTCGCGGTGCGGCATGCGCATCGGCGGTGTGCGCGCCGGCAGGCTTCGCATCGGTGGAGGCAGTCTTCGCTTGGTCGGTACCGTCGGCGCGGGCGGTGGCGCAAGCGAATGCGCAGGCAGCGACGGTGGCGATCTTCCTCACGAAGACATGGTAGGACCGACCGCGCCAAAGGCAACTGTTCGTGGCCGGATCAGCAGGGCAAGCACGATGCCAGAGGCGATGTCAGCGACATGGTGCTCCTGCACCATCCAGGTGCTCGCGATCACGGCGACGCACCAGGCCCACAGTGCTGCGGCGCCGACGCGGCCGAGCCGCGGTGCGAAGAACATGGCCATCGCGATCACTCCTGCGACATGCATGCTTGGCGCATAGGAGTAGAGGCCCGGGTGGGGTAGTCCCGTGGCGCCCGACAGCCAGTCCCAGACGAGTCCGGAGTCGGTCGACGCGAAGGCCAGGCGCTGCGGCAGCGCGACGTAGATCGCGCAGGCGACGAGGGTCTGCAGCAGGATCGTGCCCCCGACCACGGCGTAGTCGCGCCAGCCCCGGCAGAAGAGCGGAAGCAGTGCTGCAATCAGGTCGTAACTTGCATACACCGGGATCATCCAGTCGTGCGGCGCGGCCGTGCGCTCGAAATCGAGGGCGAGCTCGATGCGGCTGGGCCAGAACGACGAGATCCCCGCGGCACCGAACCAGATGACGGCCCAGAGGGCGACCCACCATGCGCCGCACAATGCGGGCGCGAGGCGCGGGCTCGCATCCAGCCACGCATGCCACGCGCGGGGAATCCACCGCACGGCCGTAGCATCGCGTGATGCTTCCAACGATGGCTGCGGTCGCGGCGTTCCTGTCATGCTCCGTCCACGGTACGGCAACTCCCGGGCAGGCGACGTACGCCGTCGCGATTGGCCGAGCGGCTGCGGCTGATCCGGCATGGCTCGATGTGGCCGAGGTGCTTCGCGACAAGCACGGTGTGGATGCCCCCGTCATCGAGTTCGACGAGTCGAGTGATGCGGGTCGGGCTGCGCTCGTCGAGACCCTTCGCCAGCGCAAGGCTGGCATGGTCGGCATCGTGCTCCATCCGAGCCGTGCCGCGCGTGACGTGACGGCGCCCCTGCAGCGTGCGCTCCGCACGATCGACGCCGATCCCGAGAGCGATGTGGCCTGGGGAATCATCACGGCGCGCTCGGCCGCCGGCGCGCGCAGGCTCGCTGAACATGCGGATCCGCTGGTCATGTCGATCGCTGCGGGCACCGCGGACTTCCCGATGCAGCGCTTCGATCACAGCGCGTGGTGGAGCGAGGAGGCCGCGCACCGCTTCACGCTGCATCACGACGGCCAGGCGGTCGATCCAGGCATCAACGCGGCCACGATCGGCGCCGCTGCGCACGCCGTGCTTGACGTGCCACGCATCGACCTGCTCATGACGGGCGGCCATGCTACGGAGAGGGGACTGGAACTGGGCTTCCGCCGTCCCGCCGGTGCAGTCGAGCCGCGCGATGGTGCGCTCGTCGTGCGCTGCCACGATGGTCGTGTGCTGACGCTCGCGCACGCCTCGCCCAAGGCATGGATCGGTGCCGGCAACTGCCTGCTCGGCCACGTGAACGGTCCGGATTCGCTGGCCGCCGTGGCGATCGAGTCGTTCGGCGTGCGCGCGCATGTGGGCTACGTCGTCGTCACGTGGTTCGGCCGCGGTGGGTGGGGCACGCTCGATCGATTCACGAAGGAGCCTGGCGTGCGCACGCTCAACGAGGCGTGGCGGGAGAATGCAGATGCGATCGTCGGCGAGCTGGCGCGTCGGTGGCCTGGTTCGGAGTCGCTGGTCATGGAGGCATGGCAGCGCGATGACGTGAACGGCTTCGGCCGCGAGGTCGCCGCATGGATGAAGGCGCGATCGATCCCCGAAGCGGATGCACGAGACCTGGCGGGCCTGCTCTGGGACCGCGACGCCGTCGTCTACCTGGGCGATCCGTCGTGGGATGTTCGCGTGCAGCGCCAGCCGGGCGCAACGGCGGATCCGTGGCCTTCGATGGTGGTCCGAGGGTCGGGGGCTGACCCAGCTTCACCCACAGCGCCGGGTGCGTCGTCGGATGCTGCGCCGTCACCCGCAACCGCTCCATCACCCGCCACGTCGCCGTGATCGCTGCATCATGAACGACGCCGCGTTGCCCATCAGCGAACTCCTGCTGGCCGCACTGGGCGGCGGCCTGGGCGCCGGTCTCCGAGTCTGGCTGCGATCGATGGCCGTACGCAGGATGCACGGCACGTGGCGCGTGACGCTCGGCGTGAACGCGCTTGGGTCGATCCTCATCGGACTGATGGCGGCGCCGCTGGTGGACGCACCCATGGTGCGCGCTTTGCTGGTGCCGGGCGTCCTCGGTGGCTTCACGACCTTCAGCGGCTTCGCGCTCGATGCCGTCATTGCCATCGACGAACGCCGATGGTGGCGGGCCGTCACGATCGTGCTGGGAACGCTCGTGGGCTGTCCGCTGCTCTGCCTGGCGGTGCTGCGGTGGGCCGGATCATGAGCGGGATGAGCATCATGCTCGCAGCCGTTGGTGGTGCCGTCGGTGCGGCCCTTCGATTCGCGATCGGTCACGGCGTGCACGCGATCGGCATGCCTGCGTGGACCGGCACCTTGGTCGCGAATCTGCTGGGAGCGGCGCTGTGCGGCGTGCTGGCAGGGCTGTGGATGGAGCGCCATGGATCGGGCTGGCGATGGCGCACCGATCGCTGGCAGCGAGAGGCCTTCGCGTTGGGCGGTTTCTGCGGGGGGCTGACCACGCTCAGTGCGCTGGCCGCCGATGCCGCGGTGCTCTGGCGCTCCGACGAGTTCGCGTCGGTGGCGGTTGACCTGGTCGCGCACGGGGTTGTGGGCTGTTTCATGTGCGCACTGGGATTCCTGCTGGCGCGTCGATGGGTCCGCGCGCGATACTGCACGCCATGAGCCTGCCTGCCGGTGCGGACCATCCGTTCTTCGACGCCCCGATCACGCCGCGCGTGCTGCGCGGGCAGTGGCGCCCGCGGCGTGATGCCTATGCGGCGGCGGGCCTGTACGAACAGGTGCGCATCCGCATCCACCGTGCGCTCACGTGGCTCGAGGCAAGCGAGGCGCGTGGTGCCACCGAGCTCGACACGCAGCTCATCGAACAATGGGTCGCCCTCAACGCGCTCTATGGGCGCTGGGATGCACAGCGTCGGGAGCCCGTGGCGGACAGCCGTGCGCTGGGCCTCTTCGTCGATCAGCTGGTCGCCAGCGACGAGGACGGGATCCTCGCCAGCTTCCTGCACCGGCAGAAGGATCTCGTCATGCAGGTCTTCGCCGATCGGTACGTCAACCGGCTCTTCTGGGACGAGCCGGTCGATGGCCAGCGCATCGACCATGCGGTCTTCGATGCGCGGAGCCTGCTCGCGCAGGGCAAGCACGCCCTGGTCGTGTCGCGGCTCCTCGCGCGGATCCACTTCGTGCGGTGCCAGCTGGTGCACGGCGGGTCGAGCTACGGCGGTCGCCACAACCGTCGTGCGGTGAAGCGATGCTCAGTCCTGCTGCGTCAGTTCGCGATGGTTGCGCTGCACGTGATGATGGAGCATGGCTACGCCGACGACTGGGGCGCGCTCTGCTACCCGCCGGTGGAGTGACCCATGGCGCCAGTCGGCGATGACGCAGGTCCGGATCCGCACTGGGGCGACGCAGCATGGCCGCGCGTGATCCTCCACGCCGATCTCGACGCGTTCTTCGCGAGCGTCGAGCAGCTTGATCATCCCGAGTGGCGACGCCGGCCGGTGCTCGTGGGCGGTCGTGGGCCGCGATCGGTCGTGGCGGCCGCCAGCTACGAAGCCCGGCGCCACGGCTGCCGGAGTGCAATGCCGATGGCGCAGGCGCTGCGGCTCTGCCCCGATGCAATCGTCGCGCCGCCACGCGGCGCGCGGTACCGCGAGATCAGCGCCGCCTTCATGGCGATCCTCGGTCGCATCGGGCCCGAGGTCGAACCGCTGTCGGTCGACGAGGCCTTTGTCGATGCCACGGGATCGCAGCGCCTGCATGGCAGCGGTGCCCGGATGGCGGAACTCGTGCGTGCGTGGACCAGGTCCGAGCTTGGTTTGACGGTCAGCGTGGGCGTGGCGGCGTCGAAGTTCGTGGCCAAGATCGCCAGCGATCTGCGGAAGCCCGATGGCCTGACGGTCATCGAGCCTGCGCAGACGATTGGCGCGCTCGCGCCGCTGCCGATCGAGCGTATGTGGGGCGTGGGGCCGCGCACCCTGCCGCGCGTTCACGCAGCTGGGATCAGGACGTTCGCCGACCTTCAGGCGCTCGATGAGCCAGAGGCGCAACGCCGGCTGGGCGATGCCGGGGCGCAATGGTGGGCACTCGCGCGTGGCATGGATTCGCGCGCGGTCGTGGCCGGTCGCGAGGCACGATCCATCGGTCACGAGGAGACCTTCGGAACCGACCTGGCGAGCGAGAGCGAGGTGGCGCATCGGCTGCTGCCGCTGGTCGAGGACGTGGCGCGACGGCTGCGACGCCACGGCGTGCGCGCCGGCACGGCCACCCTGAAGATCCGCTTGGGGGACTTCACCACGTTCACGCGCTCGCACTCGCTCGATGAGCCCACGGATCGCACGGACACGCTCTGGGAGGTGGCGCGAGGGGTGTTGCGCGCGTGGGCGGCGACGGGGTTCAGGCCAGTGCGGCTGATCGGCGTGCAGTGCTCGAATCTCGAGCGAGGTGCTGATGCGGGTGGGCTGTTCCCGGACCTCGATGATGAACGGCAGCGCGCACTCGATGCAGCCACCGATCGCATTGCGGAGCGGTTCGGTGCTGAAGCGGTACGCCGAGGCGGCACGGCGGGCCGCGAATCGCCGCCGCCCTGACTCGCTCGGGCTGGGCGTGCACGTGGCGCCGTGCTGGCTCGACGGCCCTGCAGCTCGTTGTGGTCTCGACGGGGCTGACTGTGTAGAGTCCGTGCATGGTGCACCACGGAGCCCTCTTCGTCGTGATGAGTCTTGGACTGGTTGTCGCGGCGGGAGGCGAGGTTCCCGAGAGTACGAGCCTGGACCCTTGGTTCCGCCTGGTTGGCCGCCTGCACCCGCTCTTGGTGCACTTCCCGATTGGGCTGGTGCTTGCCGCCGCAGCCATCGAGGCCTGGCGGTGGACCAGTCGTGAGCGTGGCGTGTCGGAATTCACCAGCGTGGCCATGCTTCTGGCAGCGCTTTCGGCCATCGGTGCGGTGGCGACGGGGTGGATCAATGCGTGGCAGGAGGGCGAGGAAGCATCGCGCACGCTGAACCTGCACAGTTGGCTGGGAACGGCCATGGCCGCCGTGCTCCTTGCTGCGGCATGGAAGACGCGCCGCCGTGATGAACCGCCGGCAGCCGCCGAGGCGCGCTTGGTGCCCGCTCGGGTGCTGACCATGGTCAGCGCCTTCGGCGTGGGGTTGGCGGGCCACTTCGGCGGCGAGTTGGTGCACGGCGATGGATACGTGGAAAAGGCGCTGTTCGCCGCGCTGGGCATGGATCGCTCGGATGGCGGTGCTGCGGCGGGAGCGACCGCGGGGTTGGCGAGCGAGAACCCGTCGTCTGGCAGCGCTGCGGTCGTGGTACGCGCGGCGAAGGCCGGTACCGTCGATTTCCGCGCGCAGGTGCTGCCGATCTTCGAGTCGCGTTGCTTTGAATGCCACGGCAACGGAAAGCGCAAGGGCGGCCTGGCGATGGACTCGGCTGCATCGATGACCAAGGTCGATGATGATGGCGTGGCCGTGAAGCCCGGAGAGCCAGACGGCAGCCTGATCGTGCAGCGGATCATGCTGCCGGCCAGCGATCCCGACGCGATGCCGCCCGAGGGCGAGCGACTGACCGATGGCGAGCGCGAACTGATCAGGACGTGGATCAAGGAAGGCGGCGTGATGGAGGCCGTGGCTGCTGGCGTGGCTGCTGCACCGGGAGCCGTGAAGGGCGCGACGCCGTCGCTCGATGCGGACTTGGCCCGCCGAGCGGCCGAGGTTGCGCAGGCGTTGCGGGCTCGCGGCGTGATCGCGCAGCCGCTGTCGCAGGACGATCCGCGGCTGGATGTCAACGCCAGCCTGGCCACGCCGCCCTTTGGCGACGCGGATCTGGCACTGCTGCAACCCGCGGCAGCGGCGATCGTCAACCTGAATCTGGCCCGTTCCCAAGTGACCGATGCCGGCGTGGCTGGGCTGAAGGGGTTTGCAGTGCTGGAGTCGCTGCGCCTGGATTCGACTGGCGTGGGTGATGCAGCGCTCGCCTGCGTGCCCGCCATGCCGCGACTGAAGGTGCTCAACGTGCACACCACGAAGGTGAGCGACGCCGGACTCGCCGCCCTGAAGCAGGCCACGGCGCTGGAGCGCGTGTACGCGTGGAACAGCCAGGTCACGCCGGCTGGTGCGGCTGCGCTCGGATCGGCGCGGCCCACGCTGCGCGTCAACGTGGGGCAGGAGTAGGAAGCCACTCGCGCAGCTGCTCGACCGCATGCCGGGTCGTGAAGGGCTCGATGGGTTCTGGCGTGGCTGCGGCCTTGTGTGCAGCGTCGGCGTTGGTTGATGGTCCATGCACCGATCCGCTGGAGCGGTCTGACGAGGCTGGCGTGCCGACCAAGGTGGTCAAGGCGGCATCAAGCTGGGCCTGCGAGAGCTGAAGCCCGTGTCGCCCGACGACCAGATGCGTGATCTGTTCGGCACGCTGCGCAGCCGTGACCGCGACATCCTCGTTTGGCCCCGGCGGCGCCCCCGCAAGGCACTCGATGCGGACGGCGAGATCGTGGGCAATGCCCGGTGGGCAGCCTGCCGCGGTCAGCAGCGCTCGCCACGATGCCGCTGGATCGTGGGCCGCGCGTGAAGGGGGCACGCGGGTTGCAGCCATCAGCGCCAGGCTCATCGCAGCGAGCCATGCGAGCCGTGCCCGACGAAGCGCACGAGACGGTGCGTGGCGAACCTGAACGCCGTCTGGGTGATGGCTCATGCTCGCTCCTTCTGCAGGTCCGCCCTCGCGATTCACGTGCCGCATCATGGCGCACCCCCGTCGCGCGCTGTGAGCGCGGGCAGCTCGCCGAGCAGGATGGGGCGAAGTGCCCGGTCGCACGCGAGCCTGCGCGCACCCATTGGTGAGTCATCGGCAGGAGGTTCATGCAGCCACGCCCAGAGCGAAGGCAGCGCCATGGTGGCCCACGCGCGCTCGTCGGCGCTGGCCTGTGCATGCTGCGCCAACCGCGTGGCAGCGATCACAGCGAGCGTGCCACGGCTGGCCATGGTGGCATCGAGCGTGAGCCACATCAGTTCTGCGGGCGCGAGCCGACTCATGCAGCGCTCAAGAAGGTCTGGCGCCGCCGCGCGCAGCAGCTCGAGCGACCAGCCTGCATCAACAGCGGCATCGAGTGCCTGGATGGCCTGTTCGATGCCCATGCGCGAACGCGCCTGCACGGTGCCAAGGCCATCCTGTGCGCGGAGCACGAGAGCGGTGAGCGTGACGGCATCACGGGCTTCGATGGCTTGACGCACGGCACGCCACGGCGGCTCGGGTGCTGGACGGTCGATGGAGGCACCACGCTGCACGAGTTCAAAGCGACCGAAGGTGACGATCGCCTGCTCGCGCTCATCGCTCACGATGCGGATGCGGTGCGGCACACGCGTGGGCCGGTCGGTTGTGGACGATGGATCGATCGGCCATGGTGCCCACTCGATGATGGCACGCAAGCCCCGGATGTTCGGGATCAGTCGAACTGGGCGGAACGACTCGGCGCGGTCCTGCCGCGAACCATGATGCACGAGCGTGAAGGCCGTTGGATCGTGCCAGTGCATCGGACCATGATCGAGATCGATCGTCTGTGGACCCGGCGCTTGCGCAAGGTCGCCGATGCCCGGGAACGGCCTACGGCCCAACGACCCGAGCGAGGCACGCGGTGGCCACCGTGACAGCCATTGCTGCACGCGCATTGCATCGAAGGTGTCGAACATGTCATCGGGATTGGCGAGGATCGGGGCCGCGGCCAACCATGACTCGGTGTGCGACTGGCCGGAATGGTCGAGGGCGTGGCCACGCTCGCGGTCCCAGTGCAGCGAGAGTCCCCATGGCACCAGGGGGAAATCAAGCTCCGCCGGCATGAGAGCCGGCTCGAAGCGCTCGGCGATCGCCGAGGTCGACGTGCCATCGCTCTCGATGATCCAATCGATCGCGATGGCGGGTTCGGGGCCGGCGCACACCAATCGCTCTGTGGTGGCTCGCACCCGCCACACCATCCCTGCGGGGCAGGTCCACCCGGGCTCGATGGGTGCCGCTGGACAGGAGACAACCAGCGGCCAGACCCAGCCCGCACACCGCTCGGCATCGGCCGCGCCGTACGTGTACGACATCGAGCTGGCCATGTCCTGGCTGGCGCATCCGTGCGCCAGATCCTGGACGATGAAGGCTGGGAGCAGCGCCGATTCGACGGACAGCTTGCGTGCGACCAGGCGTGCGCCATCACGCTCCTCGTGCGCGCGCTGGAGCATGTCACGGAGCCGCTCCGCCGCGAGGGACGCAGGGAACGATTCGCCCCCGAGTGGACTCAAGCACAGGACCGTGAGGAGCATGACCATCACTGGACCGACAGGTTGATGACGGCCATGCTGGACCAGCTCGTGGAACCGTTGCCCTCGACGCTGCCTGCTCCGCCTGCAACGGCCTGACCAGCGGCGCGTGCCACATACGGCCGATTGGTGAAGGCACAGTAGATTCGGTCAGGCCGTACCGTCACCGAGGCCGAGCCACTGTGCGAACCTTGGCCCTCGGTGGACCAACTTGAGCTGGCGCTGAGGCTGCCCTCGACGGAATCGGTCAGGACATCGACCAGAGGGCCGAAATTGCCCGCGACCTCGAAGTCTTGCGTGGACTCGCTGTAGCCGACGGACCCGGCAATCACCAGACTCTCGATCGATGCATTGGCGGCGCCGAGCGAACTGCACGTTCCTGAAGTGGCGGCACTGGCAAATGCGGAGCAACCCCGGCGGGCCGCCGTGCTGGCGCTGATGTGCAGGGTGGCACCGCCGGTGGCCGCAAGGCTCAGAAGCCGCGGGCAAGCGGGAAACCCGCCTGACCAGAGCTCTCGGCGTGAGGAGACGTAGTGCGCGAGGCTGTAGCGAGAGAAACTTCCGGCCGCCCACATGTTGCTGCGGCCGCGCACGCTGATGCTGGCCATGGCCAGCTCGGGCTGTGCGGTGGTGCGCATGGACCAGGTCCAGCTGACCAGGCCTTCATGGAGGCTTCGGTCTTCGGCCATGGGCACTGGTGGATGAAGTCGCGGTGCGGGCGCGTTCACGACCCATTGCCCGGTGCCGCATCCGCATGGGCCCGTTCCCTCGCCTGATGAACCACCGCCGCTGACGCCATCGCATGGCAGCTCCATGAGGGGAGGGCAGGGCGTGTAGCCGCTCGTGGCCAGCACGATGGATGAGGTCGGGACGATCGACAGCAGGCAGCCGACGGCTGCGCGAGTGCGTGAGAGCATGACTGGTTCCCCGAAAGCGTGACGATGGCGGGCCCGATGCCCACCGATCAAGGCACCCTACGGCATGCACCATGCCCGACCGGGAAACCCTCGGGAAATTCGGTGCATGAATCGAACACCCCGGGACGGATTCGAACCGTCGACCTGCGGCTTAGAAGGCCGCTGCTCTATCCAACTGAGCTACCGGGGCCTGCGCGCACTGTAGTCGCACGCCACGCTCAGTCGACGGGGCAATCGGCGGCGGGCAAGGGGTGCTCGTCGGCGTCGCGGTCACGCGCGGGAGCAGGCAGATCCCGCGCCATCCAGGACCGTGTGGCGGCGATCGCGATGTTGCGCAACCAACGATCCCGGTGTGCGGCCGATGCACCAAGGTGCGGCGCCCCGCGCGCTGCCCGCAGGGGCAGCGGCACCTCCCGCGGCAGCCGGGCGGCGCCCGCCCGAAGTTCGCGACGACCGCACTCGATCAGCCCCCAGCCGGTCGGAACCTCCCAGGGCCGCACCATGCCGCGCGGACAGAAGAGCACGCACCGATCCGCCAATCGGTAGCGCGGCAAGAGCCCGAACTTCGTTTCGCCGTAGAGCGCCTCTTCGGTGCGGCGAAGCTCGGCGAGGGCCGTTCGGTAGGCGGTGAGCCGGCTCGAGGCGAAGTCCCACTCATCCAGGCCATCGAAGAGCGACGAGCCTGATCGACGCAGGTGCGGCTCGTAGACCTTGATGCGGGTCTCCTCGAGCTCACGACAGCGCCGCTCGAGCCGCTCGCGTTCGGCGAGCAACTCATCGACCTTGCCCGTGTCGCGGAAGAAGTCCGCACGCGACTGCTTGCACTCGACGGCGATCGTCATGACCGGCTCCGAGCCATGGCCGGTGCCGTCGAACAGCGGTGCATCGAGCTCAGGACGATGGAAGCGATGATCGCGCCCATCGAGCCAGCCAGCGACATCGACCCGCCAGCGGGGAATCGGCGCGCTCACTTCGGTGGCGACCACCCGTGCGCCCTGGCGGATGAGCCATTCGCACGCGAGCCACTTCAGTTCCTGGTGGTCGATCGTCTCCAAGCGACTGCTCCAACGCGTGCACGGCATCGCCGTGACGCTTGGAATCCTAGGACGGAACGATCATCCGATGCCTGCAGGATTGCGGCGTCGGGATCAGGCGCGCTGCGTTCGCTCAGGTGCTCTGCCGCGTGATCGTCTGGTAGTACTCGCGCTCGCCGCGGCCACGCAGCGGATAGTCCTTGCGCAGCGGGTGGGCAGGGAAGTCCTTCCAGAGCAGGATGCGTCGAAGGTCAGGGTGGCCCTCGAAGCGGATGCCGAACATGTCGTACACCTCGCGCTCCGGCCATTCGGCACCGGGCCACAGGTCCACCACGCTCGACACCATCAGTCCCGGGTCAACGTCGATGCCCTCGGTCGGCAGCGTGGGCTCGACGTAGACCTTCAGTCGAATCCGCAGGTCGTGCGCGTATGACGCCAACAGGTACACGACCGCGAAACGGCCTGGCTGCGGCGCCGGGTAGTTCAGGTAGTCCACACCGACGACGTCGCTCAGGAAGCAGTAGGCGCAGGCAGGGTCATCGCGCAGGAAGCGTGCGACGGCATGCAGATGCTCCCTCGGCACCACCACGGTCACCTGGTCGCGGTAGTTCGCCACCAAAAAGCTGACGTTGGGGAACGCCTTCTTGAGCAGCGGCAGCGTCGGGTGGTTCGGCACGGTGGTCGCGTCGGACATGGGGCGGAAGTGTAGCCGGGCGCCGGGACGCCGGGCGCAATCGGTCAATGCCGGAAGTGCCGATCTCCCGTCAGCAGGCACGTGATCCCGCGCGCGGCGCACAGGTCCAGCGTGTCCTGATCACGCTTGCTGCCGCCGGGGTGCACAATGCAGCGCACGCCCGCATCGGCCAGGAGCGTGGGGCCGTCCGCGAACGGGAAGAACGCGTCGCTCGCCGCGATGGGCAAGCTCGCGCTGCGCAGCCGAGCCGCAGCCTTCTCGACCGCCAACCGGCAGCTGGCGACGCGGTCCATCTGCCCGGCTCCGGCGCCGAGCAGCGTGGTGCCGTCGGTGATGCAGACCGCATTCGACTTGAGGTGCTTGGCGACCGTGAAGGCGAAGCCAGCTCCGGCCAGCATCCGTGCATCGGGCGCGGGGCCCGCCGCCTGCGTGAAGGCGCGCGGATCGATCGGCTTGGCATCGCGCTCCTGCACGAGCAGGCCGCCCGGCACGCTGCGCAGCGCCATCGCACCCGCCAGCGCATGGCGCGTGGCGCCCACCGGCAGCAGTCGCACGTTCTTCCAGCGTTCGCCGAGGATCCGCACGGCTTCGTCGTCAAAGCTCTCCGCGACGACGACCTCGAGGAACCGCTCGCCCTCGGCCATCAGCGTGGCGGTTGCCGCATCCACGCGGCGGCTGAAGGCCACGATGCCCCCGAACGCCGCGAGCGGATCGCCGCCATAGGCGCAATCGAACGCCTCGCGAGCTGAGCCGGCGATCGAGGCCCCGCAGGGATTCGTGTGCTTGATCACGGCGCAGGCGTGTGCTCCCTGATCGATGTCGTAAAGATCACGCACCAACTCGAGCGCAGCCGCGGCATCGAGCAGGTTGTTGTACGAGAGCGGCTTGCCGTGCAGCAAGGGCGCGCCGACCACGCTCGCCTCGCGTGGATCGGGATCGCGGTAGACCGCGGCGCGCTGGTGCGGGTTCTCGCCGTAGCGCAGTTCCTCGCAGCGGACCCAGCGTCCCTCGAGCACCAGGGGGAAGTCCGTCTCCTGCGTGCGCCCGAACCAAGCGCTGATCGCGGTGTCGTAGGAGGCCGTGGCGCGGAACGCCTCGCGCGCGAGCGAGCGGCGGAGTTCGAGCGTCGTGCATCCGTCGTGCGCCGCGAGTTCGTTGGCCACGGCGTCATACTGGGATGGATCGGTCACCACCGCCACGAAGCCGTGGTTCTTCGCCGCACTGCGAAGCATGCTCGGCCCGCCGATGTCGATGTTCTCGATCGCCTCGCGGTCCGTGCAGCCCGGCCGCCGCACCGTCGCCTCGAACGGGTACAGGTTTACGCACACGAGGTCGATCGGCTCGATGCCGTGCTCGGTCATGCTCGCCGCATGCGCAGGATTCGTGCGCACGCCCAGCAGGCCGCCGTGCACACGCGGGTGGAGCGTCTTCACGCGGCCATCGAGCATCTCCGGGAATCCAGTCAGGTCATCGATCGAGCGAACCTTCAGGCCGGCCGCGACGAGTGCCGCGGCAGTTCCACCGGTGGACACGAGCTCGACGCCGCGCGCAGCAAGCGCCTTGGCGAACGGGACCAGATCCCGCTTGTCGCTCACGCTCAGGAGCGCACGGGTGACGCGGACATGATCGACGACAGGGGCGTCGATGGGAGCGAGGCTGGCCATGATCGTGGGTCCTTGGGGTCAGGGTTCGCCGGCGGCGCTGTCGTCGGCAACGGGTTGGTCGCTGCCCTCGCCTTCAGCCTCGGCGGGCTCGGCGGACGGCTTCGAGGCCGGGATGATCTTGAGGCCCGAGGGCTTGGGCTTGGCGCCCAGCGGCTCGAGCAGCTGCACGCGCCCATCCGCCGCGACGACGAGCACGTTGCCGTCGTTGCCGGCACCGATCGTGAGGTCGTTGGCTGCACCCATCGGCACGGTCGTCACGAGGCCGCCGCGCGAGAGCTCAAGCACGCGCATGGTTCGGCCCGCGCCATCGACGACCACGATGTTCGGGCCGATCGCGCCGGCGATCGTTCCGGGGGCGTCGGCGGACCAGCGTCGAACGCCGTCCATGTTGCCCTTGGAATCGGTGGCGAGGCAGACGAGTCCTTCCGACGGCACCTGCACGAGCAGCGCGTCGCCGAAGAGCGACAGGTCACTCGTGATCGGGCTCTCGGTGAAGTACTTCCAGCGCGTCTTGCCGCTCTGCCGATCGAGGCAGTACACCGACTGGTCCGTGCTCGCCGCGTACACGCCCGCGGTGTCCTCGGCCAGGCGGCCGAACACCGGCCCGATGTTGCGGCGCCAGAGCATGCGTGCGTCTTCCTTGATGAAGCCCGCGACTTCGCCGCTGGTTCCTGCGGCAACGATCTCGTTGCCGATGACCTGCGGCGTGCCGCGGATCGCGCCATTGACGAGGCCCTGATGATGGATCACGCCCAGCAGCGCGTGGAACCACACCAGGCGGCCCGAGGCGCTGGCGAAGATCAGGTACGGCCAGGCCACCGCGCAGTCGGCGCTCAGGTACTCCTTCGAGGGCTTGCGGTTGATGAGTGCGCCGGTCGTGCCGTCCAGTTGGATGAACTCGCTGTCGATCACCGCGAAGACGCGATCGCGTCCATCGAGGCGTGCACGGTGGATGCCCATCACGCGGTCCTGCGGCCCGAGCACCTCGCTGCGCCAGATCACGGCGCCGTCGCTCAGCGAGAGACGGCTGAGTCCGCCGCGCGAGTCGAGCACGAAGGCACTGTCGCCTCGCATCCATCCGCGCAGGGCGGTGGTGCCGCTGGTCAGCGGCAGCCGCTGCTGCCAGAGGTGACGCACGCCCATCTGCTCGATGGCCGTTGGGCCGAGCACCAGGCTCTTTTCGAGGCGCTCGCGCATCTCCTGGGCGGTCGGGGTCTGCGCCATGACGGGGCAGGCGAGGGCGGCCGCAAGGGCGGCGGAGAGAGCGGCGGTGAGCAGGGTCTTCATGGGCGTTCCGTGGGGAAGCCAGCACTATATCGGTTGTCGGCCTCGGTCCGGCCGTGCGTCCCATTACGCTTGGCCGCGTGCGAGCGAGCTGGATCCAGATCGTGGTTGCCCTCATCGCCCTGGTGCTTCCGGGGCGGGCCCTGGGGACCAATGCGCCCGGACCGGCGCAGGTCGTGCCGCAGGCGTCGTGGTGGGACCGGACCGAGGGCACGGTCCGCCCCAGTCGCTTCTACGCCATCCGCAGCGATCTCGATCGCGCGGTGACCGCGCGGTACGCGGCGCTGCTGGACACGATGTACGGCGAGTACACGAGCCGGCTCGATCACCTGCGTCGTCGCCAGGCCGACGTGCTGGCCGTCTACATGTTCGCGCGGCAGCAGGACTACCTGAACACGCTGCGCTCGCGCTTCGGGATCGACGGCACCGGATCAGGGGGCATGTTCTTCGTGAGCCCCAACGGTGCCGGGCTCGCGTTCTTCACCGAACGTGTCCCCGAGGAGCAGGTGCGCCATGTGATCCAGCACGAGGGCTTCCACCAAGTCGCGTGGTCGTTCTTCGCCAACGACCTGCCGATCTGGGTGAACGAGGGCATGGCCGAGTTCTTCGGGATGGCCGAGGTGCTGGACGGCGACGTGGTGATCGGCCAGGTCGATGCCACCGCGCTCCGCTCGATCCAGCAGGCGATCAAGGATGGGAAGCACCTGCCGCTGGCGTCCATGCTCAACATGTCGAACGAGGCCTGGGGCGCCAACGTGCGCGGCGGCGATGCGCGCCTGCAGTACGACCAAGCCTGGTCGATGATCCAGTTCCTCGCCTACGGCGACGGCGGGAAGTACCAGGGGAACTTCAACCTCTACCTGCAGCACCTGAATGCCGGAGTCCCCAGCCTGCAGGCCTTCGGCCGCGCCTTCGGGGCGACCGGGCAGGCCATGGTCGATGCCTTCGAGACCAAATGGAAGGACTTCGTGATGGGCCTGCGCGCCTCGAGCTTCACGAGCGCCATGCGTTCGGCGTCGTTCATGGCCGCGGGCGTGCAGTTCCTGCGCGGCAAGGGGATCCAGCCCGCGACCGTCGAGGAGCTGCGGGCGGCGCTCGTCGAGCACGGCTTCGAACAGCGGATCCGCACGCATGCAGGCGAGTACGCGATCAAGGCCACCGACCCGGCCATGTGGTCGATCCCCGACGATCCGCAGACCAAGGATGCCGCCTGGACCGCCAGCAAGGGCAAGGCCAAGAAGCGCAAGAAGCCCAGGAAGGCCACCGACTGGGATGACGGTCCACCACCCTTGGACCTGCGGACCAAGGGACTGCGTCCCAACGAGTTGCTGATCACGTGGTCCCAGGATGAACGCGGCGAGTGGCAGCCTCGCTTCGAGGCGCTGAAGCCCTGACGACGCGACGAGTCGTAGACTCCGGCCATGCATCCCGGCGCACGATTGCGTGAACTGATGGCCAAGGGAACGGTGGTCGCACCCGGAGCGTTCAACGCCCTTGTGGCGCGCAGCGTGAGGCAGGCGGGCTTCGATGCCTGCTACATCTCGGGCGGAGCGACGGCCAACGTGGCCGGCTACCCCGACATCGGCCTCATCACGCTCAGCGAGATGTGCCGCACGATCCGCGAGATCGCCGACGCGAGCCGCCTGCCCGTGATCGCCGATGCCGACACCGGGTACGGCGAGGTCGAGTGCGCCGTGCGCACGGTCGTCGACTACGAGCGCGCCGGGGCGGCCGCGCTGCACGTCGAGGACCAGGTCTTCCCCAAGCGGTGCGGCCACCTCGACGGCAAGGAGGTCGTGCCCCCGCACGCCATGGCCGACAAGGTCGCTGCCATGGCGAAGGCCCGCACCAGCGGTGACTTCGTGATCATCGCGCGCACCGATGCACGCGCGATGGAAGGGCTCGAGGGCACCATCCGCCGCGCGAACCTTTACCGCGAGGCCGGCGCCGACGTGATCTTCCCCGAGGGTCTCGCCGATGCGGCGGAGTTCACGCACTTCGCCAAGGCATCTCCGGGCCACTCGCTCGCGAACATGACCGAGTTCGGCAAGACCGCCCACCTCAGCGCCGCGCAGTTCGGTGCCATGGG
>Ga0315905_10000527_pt1 | contig 41308 bp, 56 predicted proteins | sample LakEriMetagenome_5_FD_203522 | JGI IMG/M metagenome (GOLD analysis project Ga0315905, IMG submission 203522) | Freshwater fungal communities from buoy surface, Lake Erie, Ohio, United States - Buoy 4 MA121 | ecosystem: Environmental > Aquatic > Freshwater > Lake | place: USA: Lake Erie, Ohio...
CCTGCCCCGTGACAGCGGTTTGTGACAGTGTGACAGGGCTTGTCACAAATTTTGTCACGCCCTAAACCCTTCATTTTCAACGCTTTACTACTACTACTACTACTTGTGACAAGAAATAATAATATACATATAAGAGAGTCAATCAAAAGGGGGGTGGTATAGGGGGTGGGGTGCTGTAAATGGGTCAATATATGTCTATGATTCGAAAAATCCTGTCACAGACGGTTTTTTGCGTCGTAAGTGCCTGATTTTGTGGGGTTTAACCTGTGACAAAGTGGGTGTCACAAGGGCGTCACCTGTGACAAAGGCCCTTTGGAGAAAAAAATTTCAGGGGTGTGGATGCGTCGTTTCTTTGCGCCAACGCTCTCTTCGGACCCCCTCCCCCCGGTCTTATGACGCATAATACAAATTCGCTTATAGCGCGCTTATCCATGCGGCTATTGAGTCGCATAGAAACCGGCTATCAAACCGGCTATTGCATGGCATAAAAACCTATGCGGAAACGCTTATCTAGCGGGCTATCAAGCAGGCTAACGGATAAATAATGCGAGGCTATAGGATAGGCTATCGAGCGGCACAACACTGGCGCAAATCGGGCGGCACGCGCGCGCCGAGAGTGTTACACAAACGCGCAAGAAACGTCTGTTACACAAACGAGTGCTACACAAGCGAGTGTTACACAAGCGAGTGTTACACAATCGAGTGTTTAAACAAATGCCAGCAAACCGCGCTCGGCGTGTGGTTTTGTATAAAAAAGCGCGAAAAGTGCGGGGAAAATACAATTGAGCGTGAATGCCTAAGGTGCGACGCATTTGAACGCCGTTCAGATTTAATTTGAACGCTGTTTAGATAATCGTTTTTGTCAAATCCGCCTCACTCTGCGCCTTATTGAGACTGAGTCTCAGTATCAATTAACGTGTTGAGCAAAAAACACAAAAAAGAGCTTGCATCTATGCGAAATGCATTACATATTGTGCGCATGAACAAAAAACACTACGCCATGCAATGGCGTCTAAATGCGGTCCACGCCAACACCGGAACACGTTGCGCTGATTACTATTATTTTTCCTCCCGCTCGGAGCGGGACAAATGGGCGAGCGAGGGCGCACTATATCGGGGGAGGGGATTTCGGGAGCATGTGTCGGCGAATGATCCTGAGTTGCGCAGACTCCAGAATTTAGAGCGGGCGCGCGAGGAGGTGGGACTTTGGATTGAAAAACATTAGAATGAAACGCTCTGTGACGTTTGAAATCCTCAGCGAGAAGTCAATTGATACCGGCGAGTCGATCGACTCGGGGTTTATCCATCAAATGGAGCTGACAACGCTTCGAGATTTACTCTCTGAAATAAAATGCAAAGGCATTCAGCACGCTGAAGAGACTTTCACCGGCCTCAGAGTTGAGCACTACCCCCATGATAATTATCGCACCGGCGAAACGACCGTTGAAACAATGCACGTTGAGTGCTCGGAGAGGAATGCACAAAGGATTTTGAAACTAATAAAAAACAGAATATGACCACACAAACTAAACTACTGGAACCCCTTAAATTCACTCCGCGCCTTATTGGCCTGAGAGTCAACGAGTACGGCTGGAAAAATTACCTTTGGAGAGTGACTATTGCACGCGGGACGAAATCCGTGCGTTTAGATTTTCACGGGACGGGACACGTCAAAAACGGGGTGCCGACTCCACCAAAGTTGAGCGACGTTATTTTCTCACTTTTGATGGATTGTCAAGACGCGCGCGAGACTTTTGAGGATTTTTGCTCCTCATTTGGATATGATGAGGATTCTAGGAGGGCACACAAAATATGGGGAACGTGTAAAGTGAACGGGGAGAAGCTGCAAAAACTATTTTCACCCGATGAAATCGCAGAACTAGAGGAAGCGTTTCGGGATTATTAATAGCCATGACGCTGAGAGAATCATGCTCTTAATACAAAGACTGAAATCAACCCGATATATGATCGAACTTTAAAAAACAGAATATGAAGATTAGTAAAGAAAGTTACGAAAAGCTTAAGGTTTGCTTTATGAAGCTTAAAGAAACCAAGTCGCAAGAAATACAATCGCACAGAGATTTTCTCAACGCACCCGCTTACAAGGGGGATTTAGAGAAGCGTATACGTTGGGATATGTTGCGTGCGTGCGTCCCTTTGGATTGGCTATGCGATCAGCTTTACAAGGCAGAAAATTTGAATGATACGCACATAGATTCCGCTTTGAAGAAAATTATTAAAGCCTTGGGAATATGAACACAATACCAGAAAACCTAATTGCAGTCATTGTCTCTGTATTGCCAGCGACAAATCACCGCTGTATCAGAGTCAAATTAGAGCTCCCTATATGGACTAAAAAGAAGATCATTCCGATGAAAAGATCCTACAAAGAAGAGAGCGCGATCGCTTACATATCAGAGCGCGGGGCGCTTCCCGTTGCACGGTCAAATGGCAAGGATTCATCCGATATTTTGCTTTATAGTTTCAAGGACGTGGAATCCGTTTTAATGGCGTTTAACTAGCAAAACATATGTTAGAAATTGGAAATCTTGTATTTGGAACAAAATCCGAATTGATTGACAGTTTATTTCAGCCCGTTGGGGGGCAAACTCTTGACGGAATTTACGAGAAACGAAAAAACGGAATAGCCTTGAACCGCCCGGACGGTGAGCCGTGGATGTTCATTATAGTTAAAAACTGCGGAGAGCGGTTTTTTGTATCAGCAGAGAGGCTTGATAATGGTAGAACGAGGTATTTCAATGGATTAACTATTGAGGATGAAAATAGATTGGGGCTTTTATTCGGTGAACAATTGCTATGCGCACACGATACGTGGGAAACACTATGCGCGAGGGAGGCTAGGGGGGTTATGAACTAGCAAGCCGGTTTCTTTCTGTCCCTCTTAACGGGGGATAGATAGAAGCTTGCAAGCTTCACAAATACAAAACAATAAAAGGGAATATTATGTATATTAAGCTGGATTGTCACCAATTCGCAGACCGCATGGCGGAGCATTTCTCCCGAGATGCCGCAATGGCCATATTTTTTTATTTTAACGAATTAGAGTGTGAGGGCGTGCCGCCCATGGAATTTAACCGTGTTAAAATCCGTTGCCAGTTTTCGGAGTATGGCAGCGCAATAGAGGCCGCAACGGCTCACGGCTGGAGTTCAACCCCTGAGCCAGAGGGGGAAAACAACCAATTTGCTCTGGAATGGCTACGAGACAGAACGACAGTGATTGAATTTGAGGGCGGCGTTATAGTTGAACATTTCTAAACATGAAAACACCAATCAAAAACTTAGAAGAAGCGTTAGCCTATTTGCACTATTTAGGAACGAAAGGGGATATTAGAGAGTCAGGAATTTGCAACCTAGACAAAGCAATTGCAGCAATTCTAAAAGCTTATGACGCATTGCTTGTAGAAGAGCTTGAAAAATGAAACCTATTTATAAACTCAACGGGGTTGAAGTAGAAGGCAAAGAATCGCCCTTGCCATGGCAGGAATCAGGCTTGTCTTATACGCGATCCGGATATGGCAGACGGATTCCCACGCGCTACGTAGTCCGCGTAAATAACCGATGGCGGCGCGTATATTGCTGCCAATATAGCAACGCAGGGACGTACTACGTTGGCAGGATTGAACAAAAAATGTTTGTCGACAAATATTAAAAATGACACTTAAAAAACTGATTAAAGAAGCGTTGTCACCCTACAAAGGCAAGCGTTTTGGCGTTGTAGCATTTGAGCTTCGGGGCAACGCTAAGGATGGCTTCGATTACAATAGTTCATTTTTCCTTACTAAAGACTCCGATATTGACGGCGCCTTAGAAGCAGCGCAAGGGCGTTGGAATGCGTTTAAGGGCAATTATATGCCGCGCGCTCGCGTTAAAGATATTAGTTGGGATAATCCGGGAGAAGGTATTATGTATTTTGAATGTTCGTGCGTGCCGTTCCTAGAAATTCGCGTTTATTAACCCAGACCTAACCCGCTCCCTCTCTGGCCTAGCTAGGGAGGGAGCTTTTTTTTAATACAATATGACGCCGCAACAAATTAAAGAGCTATCAAGGGACATAAGAAAAGCGATGGACGAAAAGCGGCTTGATACAAGCGCGCGCCTAGAAATCTCATTTGCCTGGGGGGATTTAGGTTATTGTGTATACATGGACGGTCCAGCCGCTCAAGAAATCGCGCAAAAGCACAACTTAAGGCCATTCTCGCACCCCGATTGCGTGCCCTGCTATTTTTGGGGTCCAAGCAATTAAAACACAACGCCCTGCCCTCTCACACAAGGGGGCTGGGTTTTTCTTTGTGCGCACATTTCACGCATCCCCAGAGCAACTCCGGATCACTAACCGCTACGGCCCCGCTTTCGTGTGGGCGATTCACGCAGCCCTCTTGTTGCGAGCTTTTGCCGCGTGTTAGCGTTGCCAGGGCAAAATATGTTCAAGTGAACACTTATGCACGATTGAACACCTAAAAAACTAATTCCTATTTCGTGAGCGTAGCACGGCTCAAATTCCTACTCATTGAGAGTAGATTCGCGCAATCGCGCATTCAGTGAATCTATTTTGGCGCAATGTAGCATTGCTCGGGCAACGATGCTGGGCGCAACCAGCTAGGCAGGTTCTCGGAAAATTCCACAAAACCATTTTAGAATTTCAAATTTGAATTTGAATTTTGATTTTGAAAATGCAAACTGTAAGACGTAAATATGAAATACAAATTAACAGAAGAATTGAGAGGAGACTGGCTATGAATATCAAACATTATGGGGGGTTTGTTGTTAAAATAAACCTCTACCAAAAAGAGCACCAAGTCTGGGCACTGGCGCAATACCAAGGGGTTTCCGGGGCTGCAATCACTGATAAGTTGCCAAAAATGGATTACAGTAAAGTAGTTGATGAGGCCCTAGAGGAGTTTTGTCTTAACTGGCTAAATAAATATAAGCACTCTGATGTTATGACAGCTAAATGGGTTGTAGCTGAGGAAAGCCCAGAAGAATACGTAGCAATTAGTTTATGAATGAAAAACCAAGACTTACAATAAAAGCATTTACAGACTTGCTAGCTCATTATGGGATTGTTGATGAAGCTGCATTTATTGACCCCGAGGGTTATGATAAATGGCTTACTTACGATGCCTGCGTTGAACTATTAACTATGATAAGAGAATATAGCACGGATTAGTTTATGATTTACAAAAGCAAATTAAAACCGACTAAAGAATTAAAGCGCCTAATTAGCCAAAGAGCGACAAATAATTTCATGTCTCACTTCCGTAAGACGCAAGAAGAGATAGATGCGTTCAAGGATCTACCGCCTCTTGTTTTTCCATTAGTGTATGACTACAGAACAACGTCGTATTTGCGAGGGAAATCAGTTAGCCCGCATATAGACCCAGTTCTTATTGAAGCCAAGGTAGTTAGGTCTATGTTCTGGGTGACTAAGAAGAAAACTCAACACCCTATTTATTTACAAGTAGGACATGAATATGCACATATAGGTCAATACGATTTCGTCGTGTTTGATGATTCCATACTACACAGCGTGTCTAGCGATGGAGAATGGGAAGGCATTGCTATTCAGTGTTATGCGGAGTAAAAAACAAAATTATGTATTACCATCTAGAAACCACAAAAAAAACAATTCATCGGGAAAACCCTTGAATCAATCACTGAGATTAGTCCAAGCTTCAATTTTGACGATGCGGTTCTGATTAAATTTGGAGACGGAACTAAATTAAAATTAAGCGTTGAAGGAAATTGTTGCTCACTCTCGATGTTTTACGAAATTGTAATGCCGGATGAGCTTAAAGGAGCTATTTTAGAAGATATTATTGAAGGCTCGGGATATGATGACGGTCGCTTATCGGAAACAACCGCTGATTCAGAGGAAGTCGCTTTAAGCAAATGCAGAGCAAAAGGAATTGCAATAAATAAAGAAGATGAGATTGATAAGCTTAGTATCTGGAATATAGTTTTAAAAACAAATCGAGGTCTCGCTTTGATTAGGCATCTTAACATCAGTAACGGCTATTACGATGGAGAAACTTATTATGAAACTGTGTAACCACTAATTAGCACAACTACCTAAAAGAAAACCCCGGGGAAACCCGGGGTTTTTTGTTACTTGCGTTTAATCGTTATCTGAATCTCCTGCCCGTCTAGCGGGCCTTCATGAAAATCATAAACTGCGGAATAGTCTTTCATTCCGTGCTCAACAAATAGATCAACGAGCGTTTGCAAAACATCATCTGCGTTGTCCTCAAAGTCACGCTTGGAAAGCTTCGTTGGGGATGCAGCAAACCCGTTGTTGTGCCCCGTAAAATCTTTCCCTCCCTGCGGATGCTCCGGGAACGCGAAGGAATTGATCTTTCCATTTTCCTGCCCATGGCGTGTTAGCAAAAATTCTAGCAACACTTGAATGGGAATTTGAAACTGCAACATATGAGTCGGTTGGTTTGATGCCATTGCGTATTAGGGTTTGGTTAAATTTTTCATTGCCAGCAAACGCTCCATCGAGCAATTCGCCAACGCTAAGAGTTTCGTTAAGATCACCATCCACTTTGATTAGGTAGTCAAGCAAAGTCGAAAGCGCCTTGTGTTCGTCGCGATCAATATCGGTTGTCTCCCACGTTGTCCAGTCCTGTTGCGATACCCACTGCGCGGCAAACTCAGGCGTTACTTTTTTTGTGGACGTAAGAGAAAACGCACCTGCCAGTAACGTGCCTAACTGGTCACCGCTGCGCTGATCCCCAAGAAATGCAGCTACCGCGGAAGCAAACACCATCGCGTTATCCCGTATCGTCACAGCGTTTGCTAGAGCACGCGCCCTAAGAGAGTCGCACCAATCAGGATTCCCTGTAGTGACATTGCGAAGCTCCTTGAGTCTGTCAAAACTCGCTGTGTCATTTCGTTTGAACAACTCAAGCGGCGTTATGCGCGACACGTCACTCCGCATGACTGCCGCCACACCGATGGACGAAAAACAAAAACACGTCCTGAGCATAAATTCCATAGCGTTCCCCGATGCAGTACCTTTAACGATGGAAGCGCCTGTCTCTGAAGAGCACCCACGGGCAAGCTCAAGGATTTTTTGGATGCGCATTTGCCCCACTTTATCCTCAGTCTCCGCTTCATCTAAGATCACAGGCAACGAATCACTCCCAAGAATCTGCCTGATTCCCGCCTCAGTAGTCGCTGACTGCACGTTAATCACTCCACGCCCCAACATGGGCAACAAGACGTTAAACAAAATCCAACTCTTGCCGGAGCCGCTTGGACCGTTGAGCCAAATATGGGGACGCCAGCCAAGAACGCCAGCGATAGGAGCCAAGACAAGCCAGCCTGAAAACAGTTTGGCGTTCAACTTGTTCTTCCATGCCATCAAATCGCATAGCTCAATCAACTTTGCGGCCTCGGCATTTGACGCGGGGTCATTAGTGGGGCACGGTGTTCGATGCGAAAGCTCATACACAAAGCTAGTCTCAAATTCATGGACGTGCAGAAGCTGACCATCCACAAGGAGCTTGTCGCCTAAGTGATACACAACTCGGTTTTCGTCGATCCACGCGCCGCGCCCGCGAATTGAGCGAGGCGAAAAAACACCCGTCCTATGCGCCTGCTGAATCAACGAGTTTGCTGCGGCCTTCCAGTTTGCGCCGTTTTCACCTGCAAACATACCTTCCCACCAGTTAGCAGGAGCAAGCTGAAGAAGCTGAAGCTCTCTGTGTTCGTTGGCACCAAGACTGACAATCTGCGCGGACCCGTTTGGAAGGTAAAAATATGACCCCTTATCGTATCCAAGAATACGAAACTGCGAACGCGCCTCCTGCATCGGCTCCGATTCTTGAATGACGGCGGATTCCGGCTCAGGTTCAGGCTCAGGCTCTAAACCGCGCTTCAAAAACTCCCGCACTGCCCCTGGCCCTTGTTGGAAAATATCCCACCCGTCATGACCTTCAGGGTAGTCGCCATGCCATTTAATAACCTGCACTTTGCTCGCAGAATTACTGAGGATGTCTGCGATGCCTTCAGCGGCCTTCTTCCCGGGCTCATCGTTGTCTGGCCATATTACCACGTCACGTTCTGCCAGCGGTAGCCAGTTCACGGAGCGAAACCCAGACGCACCACCCGGCCACGAAATCACCACAACCTGCAAAAACATTTGTTGTAACGCCCCAACGCATTTCTCTCCTTCAACAATCAAGACCCGCGCTGCGGGATTTTGAGCTAGTTTATCGAGTCCATACAACGGGCGAGGCTTGGCAAAACTCTTCCAGCGCCAAACAACTTCTAAATCTTCGTTCAACCAAGGGGTGTATGGGGCAAACGTTTTCTTCCCATTTTTTTCAAACCTAAGGATGTATCCAAGGATCTCGCCTTTCGGGCCGTGATATGTATGCGCGGATGTCGCCAAGCCGTGCTTAGGGTGAGCCGGGACCGTCTCAGCAAACTCTGGCAAAACAGAAGTGGGCGTGAATCCATCATCGTCTTTTTCAAGTGGCTCCATGATTGGCGAATCCATCATTGCGGCTAATTTCCTTGCGGCGTCTAGCTGGGTAATCCCATCCTTAGCTGCTAGAAGTGACGTAAGATCCCCGCCCTGCTGGCCTGCGGCAAAATCTGCCCATTTCCCTGTATGAATGTTAATCGAAAGGCTCTTCCCGGCTTCGCCATTTAGCGACCCCACAACAAACTCAGGACCGCGCCGCTTACCAAGGGGAAACATAGCGACAAGAATTGCCTCCGCAAATTGCAAGGCAGTCGCGTTAATTGATTTAAAATCTATCATGTGTTTTTAATTAACTTAACTCTTCGATTCCATTTAAAATGTAATGAATCTTTATCAGAGCCATCCATTCTTAAATCGCAATAAGCGCAATTTATTACATGGTATGCGTCACGCCAAAAATACAACACATCTAAATCACAAAAAGGACACGGCAGTAATTTAATTTCTTCTTCGGTCATGAGTTTTTAACGCGAGTGTTCCAAGTTTTAACCAATTTATTTTTAATATATCCTAATAATTCAGCAGGGCATTTTGTGCATACAACACCATAATGAATCATATCAATACCCCGCGCAATTATAGTCGCATTTGCACCACAAAAAGGACACGGCAGTAATTTAATTTCTTCGTTGTTCATACAATTTGCTTCGCTTCTTCAACGCTGCGGGCAATCAGTGAGATACCTCCTCCGTCACTCACTTGCTTTAGCCAGTTGCTTTGCTCAGGAGAAACCCGCCCTGTAGGCGTCTTAATTTCCACGCTCGTAAACACGGCCAGCTTCTTCCCAACCATGTCGGGCGTAATTTCTACGGTTTTCCACCCAATCAAATCTGCGCTTCCTTTGGCGAGTCCAGAGGACACGACGCGCCCGTCTTGGAGCTTGTAAGTGCCGACTTGATTCCTGAAAAGCCGAATGTTTTTCTGTCCCCCAAGAAACCTGTGAATTTGTGTTTGTAGATCTTTTTCGTTCATTTTTGTCTGCCTCTCAAAACGTGTCCCGCCCATGCGTAGGGGTTTCGATACCCGCGCAACTTCGCAAGGTCAATTAGATCCTGAAGAGTTTGCGCTTTTCCTTGTTCCTTCTTGTGTTCGCGGCGCGCCTGTAACTCTACAAGCTCCCCGTCAACATGTTCAATTTCCCGGGGTTTAGGCGCGTAAACATGCCCGCACTGGGGGCATTCAGGAAGCACGGCGTGCACGCAATAACACTGCGGACACTGCTTGTTTCGCTCGCCACCTGAGGCCTTCTTACTCTTCTTGGAAGCACCCTCAAGGCTCCATTCCCGAGGCTCCTCCGCCAATCCATGCCGCATACAGTTTCCTACGTGGTCAAGGATGATCGCCCTGCTTTTGTCTTTGTGGGTTCGCAGCACGCGCCCAACCTGCTGAAGATGTAACCCCAGGCTCTGCGTTGCACGAAGCAAAATCGCCGTCGTCACAACTGGCAAATCAAACCCCTCGCTAATGATGTCGCACGATGTTAAACCGTGTATCTTCCCACTTGCCAAGTCCGCAACCCTCTGCTTGCGAATCTCTGGAGCTAGTGTCCCGTCCAAAACCTCGAACCTATAACCTGCCGAGCAAAACTGCGCCGCAACGTCCGTAGCGTGCCGCACAGACGCACAAAACACAACTGCGGGCAAGCCGTCGCTCAGTTTCTTGTAATGACTCACTGCGCATCCAGTAATTACCGGAGTGTTTAACGCCTGTTCTAACTGACGTTGGTCAAAATCACCCATGCGTGTTTTTACGCTCGTGAGGTCAACTTGTGACGGGGCGTAATAAACCGGGCGGCAAAGGAAGTCAGAGTCAATTAGTGTCTGCACATCAGGGCCGAAAACGATGTCATCAAAAATGTCACCAAGTCCTTTTCCGTCCAATCGTTGCGGCGTTGCCGTCACCCCGATGATCTTCGCGTTAGGGAATAGCTCAATGACTTTTTTCCAGCTTCCCGCTGCGGCATGATGCGCTTCGTCGATCACAATCAGATCCACGGGAAGCAGCTTTTCCAAGCGTCTAACGACTGTTTGCACACTAGCAAGCTGCACCAGATGCGCCGGGTCAGGCGTCCTGCCTGCTGCGATGATCCCGTGCGGGACTCCCATCCCGTCCAAAGCCGCGTGAGTTTGAGCAAGCAACTCGGCACGATGGACAAGCAAAAGCACGCGGTTACCCTTCGATGCTGCATTTTGTGTAACATACGAAAAAATGACCGTTTTCCCTGCGCCAGTGGGGGCAACAAGTAGCGGGGCTTTTTTCCCGCCACGGAACGACTGGCGAAGAGCTTCAACAGCTTCTTGCTGGTATGGTCGAAGGCTAAACATTGTTTTCGGAGTAAAAATCTTCAAAAGCAAACCCCCATTGAAGCCGAATTGACCCTAGACTCAAATTCCATCGGGGTCTGCCGTCGTAATGCCATTTGTAAAACACAGGCTCACCATACACGCGGGGCGCATCAAATTTAATGACAATAAAAACAGTTTCCAAACGCCTCCATCTTTCGCCGTTTTCGATTTCGTCAATCACACACCCCGGCAACCGGAAATTCAGGCTAAACATGGACATCAAGGATTCGCTGAACCTGCGCCACAACTGGTGATGTTTGTTTGTTCACCCAACGGTAGTAAGTGCTTTGTTCCACGCCTGCCAACTCAAGCAGGAGTTTCCGGCTCAACTTCAGGCGCTTGCGATGCCGCTCGCACCGCTCCAATAATTCGTCATGCAATTTCATGCAAAAAAGCCTTGCATACTCGTTCGCACAAATGCAAGCTCTTTTCCGTGATTAAAGAAAACCATCCATCTAAACTATACCACGCGGACACAACGACAATTTCCAAGCACGGCTTGGACCTGATTCACAAAGCGCCGCTGGTGTATAAACACAGTTTAACAGCACAAAAAAAGCAAACTCCAGCCATGCGCTGGGGGGAAATCGTTCATACCTATGTTTTGGAATACAATAAATTTCTGAATGAATACGTCATTGAGCCAGAGGGGCTAGACAAACGCACCAAGGAGGGAAAGGCGTGGGTTGAAGAGACGAAGCAGGGAGGGTTCAGAACTGTGTCTTATGACGAGCACGAAGCGCTGAAGCAAATGCGCCCATCCGTCTTGAACAACGAAGTGGCTAGGAAGCTTTTCCTCGAAGCAGATTTAATTGAGCCGTCGGTGTATTGGGAAGAAGATGGCGCAAAGTGCCGCGCAAGGCCGGACCTTGTGCGCAAGCATTCCATCGTGGATTTAAAAACAACGTCAAACATCCGTAATTTTGCCAAGGAAGCTTTTAATTTTCGCTACCATGTCCAAGCGGCATTTTACATGTCTGGACTACGATCAAACGGGTTTGATCCAGCGTCGTTTCAATTTGTTGTCGTTGAGACAGAGCCACCCTTTCTTTGCCAAGTTTTTTTGTCAGACAATTTTTTTCTTGCAAGAGGAGTAGATGAGTATAGAAGAGACCTCGCAGACTACATCCGATGCACGAAAATGAACGAGTGGCCAGGGCTACCTGCAATGGCGAGCTTGTCACTTCCAGCGTGGGCAAACTAAAATCAAATATGAAAACATCAGAAAGTATCACTAAAATCGCAGAAGCATTAACCAAGGCACAAGCGGCCATGAAGCCAGCTTTGAAGGACTCAAGGAACCCGCATTTCAATTCCAAGTATGCGGATCTAACCAGCGTGTGGGACGCAATCCGAGCACCGCTAACCGACAACGGCTTGAGCGTGTTGCAGCTTGTCGGCACCAACGAGGCGGAGAAAACCACACTCACGACACGAGTGCTGCACGTTTCTGGCGAGTGGATCGAATCGACGTGGGCAATCCCTATCGGGAAGCAAGATCCTCAAGGGTTAGGTTCTGCGTTGTCGTATGCGCGCCGCTACGCTCTAGCCGCCGCTGTGGGCGTCGTGCAGGATGATGACGACGCTAATGCGGCGATGCCTGCTGCGAAGCCTGCCCAAGAGTTTCAACCAAAGCATTTCTCGCTAGCAGACGCTATTGACGAAATTCAGGCGTCAACCACACTAGAGGAGCTTCAGTCTAAATATACTAGGATTTACAATGAAGCGAAAGCCAGCAAAGCCAGCTTTATGGACTTTCACATCGGACAGATAGCTGTTGACGAAATTCAGGCGTCAACCACACTAGAGGAGCTTCAGTCTAAATATACTAGGATTTACAATGAAGCGAAAGCCAGCAAAGCCAGCTTTATGGACTCTCACATCGGACAGATAGCTGCCGCAAAGGACGAAATGAAAGAGAAGCTTGGGGCCGCGCCTGTCCGTAAATATGAACTTAAAACCTTAGCGAAACCTACTGTGAAAACTGAAGTTGAAGGAGAATGGAAATGAAAAAATACGAATTTACTGGAGAGACATTTGTGACTCCAAACGCAACATTAAAAGAAATCCGTGCATTGTGCGATTTTGGCGATGTGAAAAAAGGAGAACTTGGGGGCTATGTTGAATCTGAATACAATCTTAGCCATAAAGGAACCGCATGGGTTCAGGAGCAAGGAATGGTCTGGGGAAACGGACGGGTTGAAGATCAAGCACTTCTTGAATATGGCACAGTATGCGATAGCGCCATGTTGTGCGGGGACGCCATTGTTAGGGGGGCGGCGGAAATCTCAGGAATGGCGATTATTAAAGATGACCTGATTATTGACGGCGGAAAAATCACCTCCAAATAACATGTTTCTTCCAGAGAAAAAACCTTACGTTCTGCCAGAGCAAAAAGAAGAACCCCGTTGGTGGCTTTTGTGTCTTGTAATCGCACTCATAGCAATAGATGTTGCTTATTCAAACGCGGATTGCCTAACTGGCGATGTTGCCTTGGGAGTCGCGTTGATTTCAGGAGCAGTAGCACTTAGATTGAGTATTAAATGAAAATAGAATTAGAAGTAAACAAACGTTACCTTGTAACGCATGGAAGCGATGATGGAACTTTTGAGAAAGGAGATATAATTAAACTGAATAAATTTGGTTTTCTTGAATGCTTAAATCAATCAGGTTTTTTGGCTCCTATGGAAATAGAAGAGGCAACAAAAGGAATGAAAATTAAAAATACAGCTTGCAATTTGTTTTATTCTTTTAACCATAAAATTACGGATTTTGATACATACGCGAAAGCTTGGCAGTCTGGCTATGACACAGCCATGGAAGAAGTAGAATCAGAGATGAAGGAGGGCGCGCAATGAGCCTAGAACAACAAGCCGTGACACTAGCCGCTGAACTTCTTGCTGAAGTCCAGAGATTGAAACAAGAAATTGAAGAGCTTAAAGCTGAAAACAGAGCGTTAAATCAATTGCTTTATGGACGATAAGATTAAAGATTTGAGTGAAATGTTTTTTGATTTAAAGCTATCGGTAAGCGACCTTTGCTCTGAGGTTTTGAATTTGGCCGTAGAGAACGAAGAGCTTAAAAAACAAAACGATGATTTAATTAACAAGAATTACACTCTGAAGCAAAAAAACATGGAGCTTGTGACGCTTTTAGATTATGCGGATCAAGGCAACGAAGATTTGAAGAAGCAGCTCCAAAGCTACATGTTTGGAAGCGGTGTAGATTAACAATCACAGCCCCCGACGCCTCTTAACAATGCGCACCAGCGGGGGCGAATTTAAACAATGTATCTAATCCAGCACAGGGAGACAGAAACCGTCTTACTAGTTGAAGGTTTTGGATTGAAAAAGCGTGACAGTTGGCTTGAATCGAAAGACATTAAGCACGCTACAAAATTTGTAACGGTCGATGAGGCTAAGGCCGCTGCAACTAAATTCAGCCTCGAAAACAAACACTACAGAATCAGAAAAATATGAGTTACAACGGAGATTATCAGCATAAAGACGAGTGCGGCGCATTGTTCGTCAACGACAAGAAAACCGACGAGAAACACCCGGATTACCGGGGAAGCGCCAAAATTGGCGGGAAACTTATGGACGTGTCCGCTTGGATTAGGACGCCTAAGAGCGGCGGCCAAGATTATCTTTCGATCGCATTTCGTGACTGGAAAGGAAAACAGTAATGATTGTTCCAGTAAAATTGTGCTCGCCTAGAGCCAAGCTTCCAACGAAGCAGCACAGCCAAGACGCGGGCTATGACCTATACGCGACAAGCATGGAGTATCACCAAAATCGCCAAGTATGTTACGGGACCGGGGTCAAGATTTTGATTCCAGAAGGTTACGTTGGGAAAATTTACCCGCGTTCCTCGATCCGCAAGACAAGCTTGATTTTGTCTAACTCAGTGGGGATTATTGACGCTGGTTATACTGGTGAGATTTTCGTGACGTTCCGCCAATGGGATCTTTCGGAAATTTACACCGTTGGTGACCGCGTCGCGCAGTTGGTTATCGAGAAAATTCCTGATGTGAAGCTTGAAGCGGTTGAAGAACTAGCCAAGACTGAGCGAGGAGACAATGGCCACGGGTCCACAGGGAAATGATTCTTTTGTCGCTGCTTTTGGCCGTATTTTTGGACTCACTTTTAAACGAGAGATTCAAATGAGAAAGAAAAAGAAAAACATAATCACAAACACAAAAGTATTTACATTCCGTTTGACTAAGAAACAAATGGAAGAACTAGAACGAAGGGCCCGCAAGATTAAGAAAACCAAAGGGTTTGTTTTGCGCTCGATTCTTGATTCCAATGAATAAGCTTCAGAAGCTAATTAAAGACAACGATCTAAACGAAACCGAAGTATTAAATGAATTACAAGACAACGGCATTATTTCTGACCTGTGCGTTAGTGCTGCCGATGTCGCTGATTGTGATGTTGAAAAAGTCGAAGTGAAATAATTTATGAATCCTAAATTTTCTGAATTTCCTAAAATGGCAAGGCTTTCCCGTGAGTGCATTATCACGGAGAAAATCGACGGCACAAACGCCCAGATTTATATTACTGAGGATGGCCAGTTTTTTACCGGGTCACGCACACGTTGGATCACGCCAGAGGCCGATAACTTTGGGTTTGCCGCTTGGGCTCAGGATAACAAAGAAGAGCTAATGAAGCTCGGCGCAGGCCGTCATTTTGGTGAATGGTGGGGCCGTGGCATTCAACGAAACTACGGGTTAAAGGATAGGCGATTCAGTTTGTTTAACGTGCAGCGTTGGTGCCTGCATGGCGCTCAGCCTAAGCAGATTCCAAGCGCAGACCCTCGCGTGATTAAGATGCAAGAAGAGCTTCCTGCTTGCGTGGGATTGGTTCCGGTTTTGTATCGCGGAGAGTTTCAGACGAATATTTGTGCTTCCGTTTTGTCTGGTCTACGTTACGGAGGTAGCCAAGCCGCTCTTGGATTTATGAATCCAGAAGGTATTGTTTGTTTTCACACTGCGGCAAACATCGGGTTCAAGAAAACGCTTGAGAAAGACGAGCTTCCAAAGTCAATTAGCGGGAAATAGATATGGAAGAAGAATATGACATTGCCGGGCGCGGCATCGTGTGCAACGCAGATAAGTTTGGAACAAAAGTGTTTGAAGTGCGTTCAGCGCATTTTATCCGGCCAATCAAAGTGCTAGCTTACAACCCGCACCACGCTGCGCAGACGCTAGCAGATATTAACGAAGAAGATTTTCCTCCTGAAATTGTGAAGCTTGTTGTATGAAAGAAGCAGTCTGCATTAAATGCGGTAAACAAAATATAGAAATAGGGGATTACGTATTAGCTACAAGGTATTCAGATTGCGATCCACATGATCCTTGGTGCGTTGGTTTTGTGGTTGAAATAATCAAAAATAAAAAAGGAATTATCTATGTAATTGGAGAACAATTTGGAAAACTTCTTAATACAAAAAAATTTAGAAATGCAAAAAAAATTACAGCTATTGAAGGCCAAAAATGGCTAGCAGCTTATGGAAGAAGAATATGAAAGAAGCAGTCTGCATTAACTGCGGGTGGCACTTTGAAAAGCTTGATAAATCCAAAGCCAAGTATTGCTGCCGTAAATGCGCAGATGATGTGCGTAACGTAGTGAAGCGGGTCAAGTCATCGCGTCCTGAAACTTCAGGTAAAGGTCGTTCTTACGACGGAATGTAATGGCTTACTGCGTGATGAGAGCAAGCCGGGTGTTAGGCAAAAACAAATTGCCTCGCCCTAAGCTTGTCACTAAACCCGTGTTTGTTGGGACTCGCGTCCAGTGCGAAATCTGGATTGAGGATCACGCAAACGACAAAGAAAACACGAGCGACGAGAATATCTCTATCAAGCTTTCAGTAAATCACCTTAGAAAAAATGGGCAGAAAGAAAAAACAAGTCTCAGACCCGGAAACGGAAGTCGAGCCCCCAAAGAAAAAATATAGCTCTCCCGAGGCTAGAGCGCGCCAGTTAGCAGGGTTGTCCGGTGTCCGCATCAAGGATTATGTTGACGTGGATATGGAAAAAACCAACGGTAAAGGAATGCTGGCGACCGTCCCAGAGGAGACCAAAAAGAAAGTGATCGAAATGTTCATGGGTGGCGCAACGATCGTTGCGATTGCCCGTGAGACAAACCTGCACCACGAAACGGTTGAGCTAATCAAACGGGCGCAGCTTGACGTTGATAGCCAGTTTCGTAACGCGGTTCACAAGGCGTCCATACGCGAAAAGCTTCAGCACGTGGCGCAAGGCACGGCGGACAGGCTTATTGACCTTATGGACGAGATGAGCGCCAAGGACGCGGCAATTGCGCTTGGCATCGTGATGGACAAACTAGCAGCGATAGAGAAAGACAAATCGGCGGAAGTGCTTCACCAGCATATCCACTTGCATTCAACCAAAGACATCAGTATCGCATTTGACTCTGCGCTTCGCGGCGTGATGCCACCACAAGAAAAATAAAATGAGCGAGACTAAAAATAACTTACTAAAACAACATTGTTCTATTGAGACGGCTAATCTTCTTTACGAAACATTACAGTATTACCGTGAATTAGTCCCATTTACATTAGATATGTCGGCAGAAGAATACGCGGACACGCACGAAGCAAAGCGTGTTGACGCTGCGTTGAAGAAATATCGAGATGAAACCGGCGCTAAAGAAACTTACGCAAACTCTATGTTTAGGGGAAAGTAACTTTTACCGTTTCTTAGATTTAGTTTTGCGAGCCGTGGCCAATGCAATAGCCACGGCTTGCTTTTGTGGTTTACCGGCTTTCATTTCAGTTTTAATATTCTTGCTAATCGTTTTTGCGCTGGAACCTTTTTTGAGTGGCATAATGTTATCTGGCTTTTTGGCGTTTACGGGCTTTCTGAACGGCTTTCTCGTAAGACTTTTCAACCGCTACGCTCGCGTTTTTGGCAATTAACACAACCATGAACATGCCGCGTGGCGTGCGGCGGATCACGAACCCTTGCGGAATCCGTGCGTCTTGCTTAGGCGTGACAACCTCAGGGGCGGGTGCGGTAGTCTCCGGCTTAACAGGCTCAGGACGAGCCTTAACGTTTTCAAGCACGCTTGGAATTGCAGCAAGCTCATCCTCTGGATACATTGTTGTAGCCTCGCTGCGGACACGGCGGACTTCAGGTAACAGTAAATTAGTTACTTTTTTAGGCTCTGCTTTAACTTCCTGAACAGCTTCAATAATCGGAGTAAGCTCAGAGAAACTTTTCAGTTCTTTTTTAGGCTTTGGCAAGTTTTTTAGAGCATCTGCTTCTTTCCCCACTGGCGGCGTCACGCTCAATCCTTCTTGCTGCATGGCAATTTGCTCTAGCACTTCAGGAGGAACAGCTTCAGGCTTTCCCTTTTTCCTTGGAGCAACAGCGTCAATTTCAGCGGCATCAACTACGGAAGGCACATCACCAGACCAAAACGTTTCAGACTGTTTGCGGATTTTTTGCACGCGCCTCCTGCGATTGCGCATTTTTGATTGGGTTTTACGTTCAGTGTTTTCCCTGAAGTTTTTGCTTTCAACCCATGCCGGTAGATCTTCGGGTGAGCGAAGCTCCCTGCGAATAGCTTTTTGAACGGTGGCTAATTCTTCTGCGGCTTTTCCGGAGCGAAGATCGCCATACATGAGATTGCGGCGCATTTCCTCAACTTCTTTGCTTGTCTGGCCTTGCTGGCGCGGCTCAACAACAATTCCTAGTTGTTTTGCTTTCTTGTTACTGGCGAGCACTGCTTTTTCTGCATTCTCGTATTCACCCACAAGTTTGCCGTCCATAAACAACTGCGCTTTCTTTCCTTTAGGCACAACAATGCGAGCGCCAATGTCAGTGTCCGTGATGATTTTTGTGTCACCCACAACCTCGGAGACTGTGCCTTTGCCGGGAGAAAAGTTAGATCGAGCCAGCGGGAAAATCTTGGAACGATCTACACCAATCTGAACCGGCAAGCCGTTTGGTGCGTATTTGCTGGCGTCATAAATTGCGTCTAGCCGGAAGTTACTAAACACATTTCTATCACGATCAAATCTAACATTTCTGCGCTGACCGCCAATAGTCACAGCTTCAACCATTCCGGTAGGAATTTCCTGCAACGAAATTGTCGGTCTGTTTGCGTAAACCCCGCCTTTTTTTTCGTTAGGCTTTATGTTTCCGCCAAGATGCAGCAAATCGCGCATAATAATTGCGCTTTCTTTAGAAACTTTTGGCGCAAACGCCGCAATAGCATCAGCAGCAGGTTCAGGAGAGTTATCCGAGTAATTGCGAAAATACTCGTTCACCAAAGGAATGACATCATCCAAAGTTTTGACTCCGAATTCGTCTAACGCTTTTTTAATAGTTGGCGTATAATCTTTTTGATAGTTAATCAAATCGTTTAACAACGATAAATTGTAACCAACAACAAGCGGACCACCATTTGGCGTTTGCTGGATGCCAAAAGGGAGAATTTTAACACTTCCGCGAACGGTGTAAGCTCGCTCATCGGACAACGTTTTAGAAGTGGCTACGTCAGCCGTTACGTCCACAATTTCACCTTTGTTGATTGAATCAGCAAGCGTGCGAAAAGCATCTGCATTTTTAATAAGCAAATCGCCGTTGGGATCTTTAAGCAAAATCAAATCCTCAATTTGCTTTGGCGTGATTCGATCCGTCCAAACAATCGGAGTGCCTTCTTTAATATTTCCAGCGCCAATTCCAATTTTGGTGTTTGCCGGAGCGGTCCCAAAAATAGAACTAGTGGCCCCGAAAACCTGATTGTTACGCTTTACTCGTTCTTTTAGGTCTGGAACATCGTCATAGCGCGCGCGCGCTGCAGCAGTAACACGCTCGCCATTTGCTCCAATGTCTCCGGGGACAAACTCAGCTTTCTTTCCGGGCTTCTGGATGTTCGTAAACATCTTCTCCGCCATCGAATCCAAAAGCGGATCGTGAATCAGTTTTCCGTCTTTGTAAAAAACTTTGTTGATCGGGTCAAACGAGGCACCAGACGAGGGAGAGACGATCTTATCTCTGAGCGTGGTCGTTACTTTGTTCCATGCTTTGGACAGAATTGGAGTTGTTTCGCCAGTGAGAAGCTCAGATGGAAGCTTGCTTTGAAACCGCTCCGTGATGCCGCGTGCGATGTATTCATGCGCCATGTAAAGCGCCTTTTCCATGCGTTCTTCAACGGGTTTTGTTGGATCGTTGGCAAAATCCAAATCTTTCTGCATGTCCGCCGCACGGTTTGGGTCCACCTTCCTTGTGGCTTCAAGGTATTCCTTGCCGAGACCCTCAGAGATTTCTTTGATTGCTTGCTCAGGGCTTCCTGCTTTGGTGCTCAGTTCGTTAAGAAACTCCTTGGCCTGCGCATCCGAAATCATCGCGTGCGCGACTTCCTCAATTGCTGCCCGTGGCGTGGTCACGTTGTCCACGTTCAACATAATCACAGGCTTCTTGCTCGGGTCCGTCCCAATCATCGTGACGCCAGCGCCCATGTTTTCGCCAGTCATGCCAGGAAGCTGAGTCTTGTTGTTCACAAACAAAACTTCGTTGCCAGCCAGTTCAGCGGATCGAGCAATGTTGAAAATCCGATTTTTTTCAGCGAGAGACCAATTCGGGTTCTCCATCACGGACATGCGATTGTCGCGTTCGCTAGGGACAAAAATCTCCTGCCCCATCACTTCAACCTTCCTGTCCGCTGGTCGCTCCATTAAGTCGAACATCTGTTCTCGCAAAAACGAGTCCTTTGCCGCTTTGCCGGTAAGCTCAGGCAAGACGCCGCCACCGATTCCAGCCATTGCGCCAGGAACAGTCCCGCCAATCGCGCTAGCCAGCGTGTTTTGGAAAATATCCGATGCCGATGAAGTCGGGTCTGATGCCGTCTGAAGATAAGCCGCGCCACCGTTGAACACAGCACCGTAAGCCATGCCGTCAACCATGCGCCGAGCCACACGCGCCGCCGAATCAGGGACTTGCGACCCGAGACGGATCGCCCAACGAGGAACAACTTCTTTCTTTGCTCCGTTTTCAATAGCGTCTTTTAGAATAGCCGAAGCGGCACGCTCAGAGCCGTGAATCATAGAACCCACTTTGAGCATACGACCAAGACCAGCCAGAGTAAGGATGCCTACGCCCTTACCAATCCACCCCATCGGATCTTCAGATGTTAAAACTCCATAAGTTGCCGCGCCAGCAGCGCCAGCTTTAACGCTAGTTTCGGCAGCTTTTTTACCTGATTCTCCAAGCGCTTCTCCTGCTTTTTTGTAAGCCCACTTTGTAACATCAAGCGGAGCTTCCAAGGTAGCGCCAGCGCCATAAAGCAACTTGCTTGCAACAGCGTTGGCGACAGTCGGTTTAGCGGCTTGTTTAGCGGCTTGCTCTAAAGATTGCTTTGTTCCGGCTTCAATAATTTCTTTGCCTAATTCAACTCCAATTTTTTTAAGAGAACCTTTAATTAAAGATGTTGCAATTTTAGCTCCCGGAACAAGCGTTGTTACATCCAATAATCCGCTTACATCTTCACGCTCTTTTACAAGTTCAGGAGATAGCGTTTCATCAAAAACAAGCGGTTTGCCCGCTTTCATTTCTTCGTCGTATTTTTGAAACCGTTTAAGCTGCAAATATGAATTGTAATCGTCAGATGCAACTTTACTAATACCAAGCTGCAACATCTGATATAAATCAGCAGTTCCTTTAGCTCCTCCTTCAACTAATGCTTTATTAGAGTTTTCTAAATCTTGTTTATTTTTAGCTGCATCTTCTTCGTTAGAAATAAACGGAAGATCAATAGCATCTTTAATTAAAGATAAAGCATTAACAGTGGTTGAGCCTATGCCACGCAACAAGCCGCCAGCTCCGGCAGTAAGCGTGTCGTAACTTTGCTGAATAGCTGATCGCTTATCTTCATTTCCTTTGCCAAGCAAACCTTCACGCTTAACAAGCAAATAATCCTCAAAGCTTACAGGAGTAGAGCTTCTTTGTATTTGATCTATAATATCGCCCGTTGTTTTAGGAAATTGCTGGTCAATAAATTCCTGCGCTTTATCTTTAGAAATATCCTCTGAAACAGTTATTTCATGATTGGTAACAAAACCATTCGCATAATGCGGGATAGTTAATTTTGTTCCAGCAGGAATTAAATCAGGAATAGGCTCAGGCTGCGGCTCAAACTTAGTTCCGCCTGCACTCCAATCCATTCCTGAATAAGGGACTGATCCGGGCATATGTTATTTAGGTGCAATTCCACGAGATCCTAGTGTCCAACTAGTATTTTTAACAGGCTTTTTAAGCGGATCGTTTGGCGTAGCGCCTTGATCTAAGCCCGGAATACCGCCGCCTTGATTGTTATTTTCTTCAACAAACGAATATCCAGAAATTGGGAAAATTTTTCCCTTAGCATAAGATCCAAGCGGTTTGGCTATTTCTGTAAATATGATTTTATTTTGAGCTGCGGCAATAGCATTAACAGAATTCTGCATACGATCCAAATAGCCTTCAATATCGGTTCCTGTTAAATTTCTTAAAGTAAATTCTCCATGTTTCATTCTATTAAGCAAATCTGAAGCAGCACCTTTAAAAGAAAGATTTTTAACTTCAGCAGCTACCGCATTACGTTCAGCGTCCGCTAGTGCGTCTGGTGAAGTCAAAGAGTTACCTTGTTTAGCAATAAAAGTCTGAATAACATTAGTAGCTTTTTGCCTATCTCCTTGTGCTAAATAGCCTTTAGCTTGAGCTAAAGTAGAATTGATAGCAGGTATATTTTTTCGAAGGTCGCTTATAGCTTTGCTATTATAGAAATCAATTTTAGCTTTAACATCTTCTTGTTTACCAAAATCGCTATATTTATTGTTAATTTTTTGCGATTGATCGTTAATTAAAGGCGTTAATTGAGCAACTTTGTTTTTATTACCAAACTCAGAATAAACATTAGATTCATCAACAAGCCTTGCATATCTAGCTTCTTCAATTTTTTTATCCGCAAGCCAATTTTGATAAGGGTCGCTGCTTGTTTCTTTAAGTTTTTGAGCCTCTATAATTGTAGGCTCATACTTTTTATTAACAACGTCTAAGTTAGATTGAAGAGCTTGCTGGTATTGCTTTGATTTTTCTTGTTGCTGCGTAACGATATCCGTAGCAGCAGCTTCCCAAGGATTTCTGCGCGCCGGTTGTGCGGCTTCACCCTGAAGCGGTGGCACAAGGCTTTCTTCTTGAGGCGCCCCAGATTCAACTGGCAGTTCTCCTTCAAGCGGTGCAGCCTGAGTAAGAGCGGTTTGTGGCAATTGTCCGCCGCCAGAAAATGCGGATGGGCTAGGAGTAAGTCCGGCTTCTGTGTATGCCTTGAAAATCGCTTCATTCCTTCGCGCTCCAAGCTCCATTTGCTGGCGTTGTTCAAGCGCCTGCCGGTCACGCTCTTTCATTTGGCTTTCGAGAAACGTGCCAACGAGCATGTTTCCCATCTGAAGCTTTTCGTTCACGCTAGCATTCTTGTATTGCTGGATCATCGCGGCGTTTTCGTCGCCGGTGACGCCAAACATATTTTCAAGCGTGTTTTTGTTAAAAAACGGAGACATTGCCTTAGCCTTGGATTCAGCGTCTTTGGATTCCTTAATGAAATCAGCAACGTATTTAACGCCCTGCTCTGCGCCCTGCATCATTTGCTGCTGACCAGCAAGCTGCGTTTTCCCGGCATCACGGAACGCATTAACGTATTCCGCAACAGGAAAATTCATGGCGCTCGTTGGAGCACCGCTAAAAGGTGAGATTGGTTTCATTAACGTGTAGGTTGAATAGCAGTTTTAGGAGGCGCGTTCAATGCCTGATTCCTCATGTATGTAGAACCAAGTTGTCCGCCCATCTGCATTCCAGAGCCTACCATCCCCATCATACTAGCGTTATTTGCCGCCGTCTGCTGCACCCCGCCAAGCGCCGCCGCTTGCCGAGCCTGGTACGGCATAAACGCCGATTGAAACGCCATTTGACTTTCAGGGTTGAACAGACCAGGGCCCATAGCAGCTTGGCTTTGAAGCGCCATCTGCTGCTGCTGACCGGGAAGATTAGCAAGCAACGGAGTGCGGTAAAACGCATTAAGAAGCGGCTGCTGCTGCTGCTGAAGCTGCTGCATGGCCATACTGCCAAGCTGCGCACGACCTGCTTGCACAGCCGTTTCACCTTGAAGCCTACCAAGCTCAGCTTGTCCGCGCTGAAGAGCCTGCTGGAACGCTTGCCCCTGAGCGCCAAGGTTAAATTGCTCTGCGCCTGCTTGCCTCTGGAGCGTCTGCTGCAACGCCGGTTGATACAGGTTAGAAATCGTCCCGGCGATTTGCTGCCCAGCCTGCTGCCGCTGCTGATACCGCTGATTAGCAAGCTGATTCTGGCCAAGAACTTCTGCCGCCATTGATTGCGGACCCATCGCCATGCCACGGGAAGCGTAAGCCTGCCGAGCCGACTGCTGCGACATCCGCTCTTCCTCAGGAGTCAACGAACGACCTGCGGCTAGATCCGCCTGAGCCTGCTGCGCCAGTTGGCTTGCGATTCCGGAAACACCGGGTTGCGCGCCCATGTATTGATCGACCAAACCTTGGTCAATCGTTCCAAGACCAGATTCAAGCTGCGGGCCACCAACACCAGATTCAAATGCCGTCAACTGCGGACGTTGCAAAGCAGATTGCATGGACTGCGCGGCAAGCTGCCCGGTTGCCTCAGAAGCCGCTGCCGATCCGGGGTAAAGCGCTTCAAACGCTCGTTTATACTGCGGTAGCAACGTGTTAAGCTGCGCAATGTCACCAGTTCTAACTTTGCGAAGATATTGGTTTTCAATATCAGCAGCCTGATTATACATCTGCCCAGCCTGCTGCATTCCAGCTTGACCAAGCTGGCCTTGAACTTGAGCCTGTAAATCGGCGTATTTAGGCTGAAACTGCGATTCTAAATCTAACTGTCTCCCTGCAATTTTTCCCTGAGCCTTGAGGGCGTCAAGCATAGTGCGCCTATAGTCAGGAGCGTTTTGAGTTGCCTGCAACGCTCTGCTTTGAGCCTTGCGGCTTTGACTTCCTGCATAAAGCGAAGTTCCAACGCCAGCAGCTAAACTGACTCCACCCATAATTGCGGCTGCGGCCATTGTCATTGCTCAAGTTCCTTTCCTTTGTTTACTGCCATGCGATATTCATCCACGGACAAATTACCTTTTGCTTGAAGCGTTTCAGGCGACAAATTCAAAAGCCGCTCTTCAAGTTTAACAATGTCACGCTCTTCGTTTGCGTTTACGTGAACAGTGGCCCAGCGCATGTCATCTTCGATATAAAGAATCTTTTGCACACCCGGACCTGATTCAAAAATATATGGCGCTTGAATGTCGTAAATCTTCCCCTCAATCATTACACGTGCAGACCCGCTAAGAATTACATTAAGGTGTTGCGTCTTGTGCTCGTGCCCGATAACAAACGCGCCTTTTGGCATCAAAATTTCCCGCATGTAGATGCCGGGCGAAAAATGATGCGCCAACGGAAGCGGAACCTGTTCAACGCTAGAAATCAGCTCAACGGCTTCTTGAAGCTCTTTTTGAGCTAGATCCCGGTTATAGTCCTGCACTTCAATTTCATGCAGTTCAGATTGAAGGAATGCAGCACTCATTTAATTTCCTCAGCTATCAACGTGCAACGAGCCGCGCCGCCAAATCTTCTAGAATTAGTTCCATTTAAAGCAAGAGGAAAAGATGCGTTACCGGGACCAACTCTTAATTTATAAGTAACAGTAGAAACAGAAGAAGGCGCATCGTAAAATTCAAAACTTACAGAAGAAGTTTCAAGCGAAATTTCTTTGTAATCAGAAGTGACAAAAATGGCATTGGCGTTACTATCTCTAAAAATAGCAAAAACTACAGTTCCTCCGCCAGATATTGTTGAAGTGTATAAATTTGCTTTAATTCTGATTTTTGAAGATGCAGAAGTCGGAGTTATTGCAACAGTTAAAATTTCAGTTCCTTCTGTGATTTGCGGAACAGTATCATCAAACGGAATTACAGTGTTGTAAGTAGCGTATGCAGTTGTTTCTGAATATGCGCTTTTTACAACCGAACCCGCCAAAAACGAATTATCCACATACTGCTTAGGTGCCGCTTGAAGCGCGCTTGCAGGGTTTCCGGGCAACGTCAACGGCCCTGTCATCGTGTCGCCAGCCTTGGCCACGCACAGCGCAAGGCCTGCAATGATAGCAGAAGAAACACTATTGTATTGCGTATCTACGTAACCTTTAGTAGCAGCTTCAAGAGCTAAGCTAGGGCTTCCGTAAAGCACAAGGCTACCCGCCATCGTGCCACCCGATTTTAGTAAATACGGGCTTAAATCTAACGTGGACGCAATTTGAAGCGCAGTAGCTTTTTTAAGCGCGCCAACTTGGTTAATCAAAACCGTGTCAGACCCAGACACAGACCCCGCTGCAATTTGATCCGTGATGGCTCCGGGAAGCAAAATAGCGTTATCCACAAGGGCGTCCAGATTGTCAGCGGTCACTTGATCGCCGGTTGTATAATCTGTGCCTTTTTGTAGCTGTGCCATATTACTCTTGAGAAACCATCGCTCTATTTGCGGTTATAGCGTAAACAGCTACGCTTTTCAATGACGGATTGCCAGTAACAAAATCAATCCGAACGTCAATAGACGAACCCCTTGCTGCAATGCGCGGGCGTAAAGTGCCGTCTGCGGTTCCGTTAAATTTATAACCCAAAACTTCTTCGTAAACATCGGGGTCATGCGTGCGCGTGGAAATACGCACAAAATCATTGGCCGAGTTGTTAAACTGAAATTCACCCCTAGAAAACCGTTTTTCGTTAAGGCTTTTAAAGGTGTATTCCCGAGTAACAACATAAGCAGGAATAGGCGTCAACTGAGGCGCGGAATTAGACAACGTGGCCGGAAGCGTAAAAGGCAAGATAGGCGTGCCAGACAACGAGTTATATTGATCGCCACCGGCATATTCCTCAGTGACAAACACACCACCAAAGTTGCTAGAACCGGTAAACCTCGTAAGTATAAACATACGCTTCTGATTGCCATAAGACGCCACGTTCAAATCATCTACCCACATACCAGTAGGATACGTGTCGCTAGATTCCCATGCTTGGTTAAGCGTATTATAGACAAGAACTAGGTTGTTACGGGTAGCGCCATTAACAGGAAGCGCAATATAAAACCTGTTAGAGTAATAAGTAGCGCAAGCGCCTTTAATTGACGCAAAATTAACCGTGTCAAACACGTCTGCAATAGGCTCAGACAACGGAAGAGTATTGCCAACAAGCTTAAGGTCAAGCTGCGGAGATAGCAGATAAATACCTTTGCCGCTAAGAAAAAACACGTATTGACCTGCGGACACGATGCTTTTGCGGCTAAGACATCCAACCTCAGTGGATACAACCGTTAACGTGCTACCTGCGCCGGGTAACGCGCCTGTTCCATATGTTGTTGGCTCAAGATAAGCCACATACACGGATTTAGTCATAAACACCAAGAACTGATTTTCGATCCAAGGTAAAACACCAATAATTGAATCGTTACCGCCTTGGTTGATTATAAAGTTGTTAAACGTAAAATCAAATACGTCACTAAGAATATCTGAGACGGCAATTTGAGTTTTGCTAATACAAGCAATAAGCCTATTTTGGTAATAAAACCCAAAATCAGCAGGAGGAACACTGCCGTTAGCCTGAGTCAATCCGTGTGTTTCTGCGCTACCAGCAATAGCAACTTGAGACGCAAAATATACAGCATTAGTAAAGCTATCCCAAACAATAGGAGGCTTAACCCTTACGCAACATGCGTTTTGGTTAGTAACAGCGTTGTAGTTACTTCCAGAATTGTTTGTTATAGAAAACGTAAATTGAGACGTGCCTGTTATGCCAGTAACAATATACGAATTACGTAAATAAATATGCGAGATTGAATCTACATTAAAAATAGTAACCTCGTCACCAATGGCGTAGTTATGCGTATAGCCGTTAATACAAACTGCCGTAGCTGTGCCAGTAGCGCCATTAGCAATAGATGAATGAGAGATATGTAATCCGGCAGTCGCCCCAGTTGTGCCGGTCCCTAGCCGCGCATCTATTTCAGCTCCACGGAAAAAATAGAGTTGGTTTAGCGCCTGAACTACGTTGCACTCACCACCCTGCGCAATCGTCCTACCTGCGGGAAAGCTGTAAGCTGGCGAAAGATACGCAGGAAACGAGCCCTGCGCCGGGCGATACAAATAAAATCTGTCCGAAAAAACGAGAACAAAATTGTCGTTCCCGGACGAGTCAACCCACTGCCCAGACCCCACCATCGTTAACGAATTAAGCGAAGAATTGGTAAGCCGCCTTGTCCCTAAACGTGGCTGCGCAACCCCGCGTTGTAGGCGCATGTTTTGCGAAAACTGCAAGTAATTAGGCTGGAGGTTTGACGGGTCCACCCGAGAGGCGAACCCAATAAACATTTCATCTGTCTCTGCGCTTGTTTCAGGCATCAATCCTCCATTTCGTCGTCCTTGTCATCTTCTTCTTCCTCAGATCCATATCCGCATTCATGGCAAATTCCATTGTCCATTGACTGTTTGCAGTCCGGGCATTTCTTTCCGCCATCACCCTTAGGAAGCTTAAGAGCAATGATGATGTTTTTAGACATACTTACGCTTTAATTTTTTCTTTGCGCAACACTTCGATAACGCCAAAAATTGCTAGGATTCCACCGGAAATAGGCTCAACAAGGCCAACGGTAAAAAGCCCAACAGAAGCCGCAACCTGAGCAATACCAATCCAAGTCGAAGGCTGAAGGAGATAGTTTTTAATCATGGTTTTTATGGTTGTTAGAAATCATTCGTTCCCAAAGCGTTTTGCGATCGTTCTCGCATTCTACAATTTTAACGCTCAATCGGTCAATTTGCTTTTGAAGATACCAAATTGCCACAATAAATAGCAAAGTCGGAAACCCCTGATCTTGGACTGCTTTAAGCAGCACGTTTAAAAGTGAATCGGGCATTACAAAAGTGGTAGATTTTGCTGCTTCCTTAGGCGCATTTCAGCCAAGGTAACTTCTGTATCTAACTCATAATGAGGCATATCCACAATAGATTTAAAATTACCACCCCAGCGCAATCCGTGTTTTGCGCAAAGTTTTGCAGCTTCACGGTGAAAAGCTGCGGCTTTCCTTGGATTAGTTTCGTCTAAATACTTGCCGCCCTCAAACACACCACAATCAATTGCAAAACCAAAATTGTGAAAACTACTGCCCGGCCTTGCGTTTGTAACAATTTTTCCGGGTTTAGTTCTGCCTTGCGCGTATAACTTGGCTTGCTCTTCAAATGTTCTCGTTCCGCAAATAGCTCTATATTCCAATCCTTTTTGCCCGGCGAGTATTTGAACCTCTGCGAGAAATCCTGAAAATCTATTCCTTGTAGGTTCATAGAGTGAATTTAGATTTTTCTGTGAACGAGAGTCCATGTCATACGGTTAAAGTCTGCCCAAAAATACCGCTACCTACAGTGCAAACGTCAATATTTTCCCAAGTATCTTGTCCGCGATTAAGAGCCTCATTGTAAAGAAGCGCCTCAGAAATGGTAAACGGAATTTTCACTTTGTTATCCTGCACAACCAATTCACACTGGCAGGTTACAAGACCACTTTGAAGATCAACGTAAAACGATGTTAGTTTCATAAATATTAAGCAGTGCGGCTAAGTTTTACTTTAACTTGTCCTGCTGCAATTGCCGTAGTGTCGGAATCAGCAGAACCACCAGTAATTGCAATGCCAAGGCCAAGAGCAAAACGATAACCGTTATATCCAGGTGTAATTTCTACAAACCCGGGCACACCGGCAATAGCGGCAGGCACTGGAATAACCATTTCAGGAATATCTGTCCCAACAGTTGGCGCGGTAGCTTTATTGTAAAGTTTAACAAACGCTGCGGTGGCACCAATATTAGAAGCATAAAACGCTTGAACACCACTTGTTCCAGTAAGAATCAAGTTTCCGTTTGTAGTTGCAGCACTATTAAGAAAATACGGATTAGCTGGAGCCGTCGGAGTTCCTGAAGTAATAACCGTTGTAACCGAGGTAATTGTGCCAGATGCAATTGCAACAGGCGGCATCGAAGCCACGTTGACAGTATTATTTCCAGTAGTTCCCGGCTGCCTAGAAATAGAAATCACACTGGAATCCCATTCATTTAGATGAGCAAACCCAGTAGTTACAGTAGTCGAAGAAGCTGGAGCAGTAGACCCATTAAGAACACGAATCTGAAAATAAAGCTGAGTAGATACTGAAGCAATGTTTTCTGAACGCTGCGCTCTTTGCGTGAAAACAGTAGTGTTTGGAGCCGCATCTAGTGCATACGCAAATCCATCTTCTACAAATAAAGCCGAAACATGCCCCGGAGCTGCGGTAGTGTTAATAGTGATTGTGGTATCACCAGAACCGTATCCATTACGATAAGAATCAAATTTAGCGGAAGTGGCGGTGGCCCCATCGTAAGTAAAACGAAACCCATTCCAGCCAAACGCTGAACACGTTCCAGAACCAGAAGCAGGCCAACCGGCTACAGTAAAATTAGCATTCTGCCCAGAAACACTAGCAATAGCGTATCGACCGGGAATAGCCCCAGAAATGCCAACAATATCACCAATAGACATGCTTTGGCCGACATTTGCAGAACTGATTGGAAAACTTGCAGGAAAAGTAACAGTAATTGACGTTGCGTTATTTACAATAACAACAAGATCATCGCCAATAACGTCAACCAGTTCATAAAAAATAGTCTGGTTAACAATACGCTGTGAAAGCGTCGTTTTATACCGCATCACACAGTTTCCAATTACAGATTGAGGGTGCCTGTAAATAGTTTCAGCGTTAGCAGTAGTCCCAGAAGTAATAATACCGTTACCGCCAGACTGGCTAGAAGCCATGCCAGTCCCAAGTATTACAAGAGACCAAAAACCAGAATCCCAACCCGACGCAATAGAGGAAGCAAACGAATTGCGGTCAAGCTGATCGGAATTAACCGACGTGACCTTAATGTTTTTCTTAGTTGCAGCTAAATTCATAGACCAAGTTCCTGCTTACGCTTGTTAAGTTCTTCTTCCTGTTTCTGAATTTCCTCAAGGGCTTTCTGGCGTTCTTTTTCTTTAAAATCAGCTTCAGCAAACGAAAGCACGCCTTCCAATGCCTGAAAATTACCAGAAGCAATAACCTCTTTGGCTCGCTTGATTGCTTCTTTTTGATAAGCCTGATTTCCAGCTAGCTCGGCTTTAACAGAGTTAAGCAAAGCTTTTTGCTCTTCATCATATTTCTGAAGCGCAATTTGAATACCTGAAGCTAGCTGATTATTGTTGGCAATAGCATCAGCTACAGCGCCAAAATTAACGCCGTCAACAATAACAGAACGCGGAGAAGTAACAAGAATTTCCATAGTTAAAAAACAAAGGCAACAATACGATAATTAGAAGATGGCAAAGTTACAGAAGAAGTTGTTGTATTTACCCAAGTTATTCGGACTGAATTAGTATTAACAACTTCTGCTTTTACAATAACGCCAGAAGTAATTGGCCCACTAGTTGGAGAAACAATACAAGCACATGCAGAAGAAGCTCCGGTAACAGTAACGTCAAGAAATTGAGACCCTCCGTTAGCCGCAATAGCAGCAGGAGCGTAGCTAGAAATAACAGTGCTAATTAAGTTTTGAATTGGCACGCCGGAGGTGCCAATTTGAAGAGGAGAATTAAATATAAAAGGCGATACGTCCGACCTTTGAAGTTGATAAGCTACAACCCTAACCGCCCCAGTAGAATTGCTTCCAACTAAAACAAAATTATTAGTTGCATCAACAGTAATTCCAGCAAACGTTCCAGATGTGTCTTTGCATAAATATTTATAGTTATTATCAATCAACACATCCCCAGGAGCTACATGAAGTTTTGCTGCAGGTGCAGTTGTCCCGATGCCAACTCCGCCGGTTGGTGAAACGTTAAGAATCCCACCGCCATTAACTCCCAACTGCAATAAACCGGGACTGGTTGGATGCGTTGATCCAAATAAACCAACAAAACCTCCGCTAGATGCTCCAAAACTAGTCCCAGCAGAAAATACAGAAACACCTGAATTAGATGTTCCGTTAATTACATTTACAAAAATCCCATTACTAAAACTAGGATTACTCTGCCTAACTAATCCACCGGTTCCAGTAGCAGAAGGCAATCCATCCGCAATAACACTCAACGTAGCCTGCTTAGTCAACCCGCCTTGATCCAGCGGAAACACGTCCGCAGACGCTACAGTTGACGCAATTGGAAGCTGTGAAATTGTCTTAGACATACCTTAATAGGTGTAAACCATATTCATTCGCATATTTTGTCCTTGTTGGCGAATATAAACGTCAATTTGTTGCTGAATAGATTGTTCAGCTAACCTTTCAAATATATTAGCTTCTTCTGCGCGACCTTCACTGCGCATAAAATCAGCCGAAGTCCCGTTAATAACGTAGTCTTTAAACCGCATTGGAATTTCTAGCTTTTTCCAATACGCAGACCCGTTTTGCGGATACGTGCCCGCACCCACAAGCGTTTTTGCAGCCCAAAAATCCCCACTAGAACCTTTGGAAGATACCGAAGGATAATAGTCTGCGTTTTGTTGAACAACGTCATAATAAACGCTAGCTCCTTCTTGGTATTGCTGCGGCTGCGCCTTCATACCGGTCAACCTAGGCGCGGCAAGGCGGTATTTAATTGTTTTCTTTTTATTGTTGGCAAACCGCAAAAACGTGGAATCGTTTGCGCTGCCTTCAAGCGAGATTTCTTCTAAAATAAACTCAGACGGCGCAAGCCTACTGGTTCCACGGGGATCTTTGTCCCAAGAGTCCAAGCCGTGAACAACAGTTGTAGGCAATTTAACTACGTTATTCTTATTTTTAAGAAACGACAAAATTGGCGTCAACGATCCGTTAAGCCCAAACGTGATTGGCGAACTCGTGCCAATCGGAACTTCAATTTTAACAGACGTAATGTAAATACCCACATCGTCCGTAGCTGTGCTATACGTAAATTCATATTCATGATCCTCTGAGTTGTATGAAGATCCATCCTCAAGCGTCAGATAAAAACCGTTAAGAATCTTCAGCTTTGTGCTTCCAACCGTCCCGAGCTTGTAAGCGTCCTCTTCAAAATTAGCTAGATAGATTCTTGGAAAATCCGTGTCCAACTGAATCACGGTTTCATTTTGGCCTGTGCTGGCAATGAGCAGCTCACCAAGATCCGTCACAATGGATTCGCCTGCATCAGTGACTAAAACAGGCGCTTCAAAATCCACTGAAGTTACTGGATTTCCGGGATATGCCTCCGTGTAGCGCTCAATATCCGGCCATTCTTCTCGATCCCAAACCTGACCAATCCGCCGATTGGCAAGATCCCTAATAGCAAAAAATCCTTTGTCGTTTAGTGTAATTCTATCAAGGCCAACAATTTGGCAAACGTTAGATAGAATGTCACTAAACGGAACTGTTTTCATTGATAGACTGTGCGACTACGGTAGTTAGACGGTGTGTAACCTACCTGAATTTCTTTAGTCCCGCCAGAATTAACTCTACATTCTGGATTATCCCGAAGAAATTCGTGCATAAACCGCTTGTCGTTCCAGCAATCGTAACCCAATTTTTGACCCCAAAAATGGTAAGCCGTGGGAGGAATACGAGCCTTAAGCGAGCCCAACCCTTCAACCGCTTTGTGGCGCTTGTTGTTTTCGTATCCAGATTGTTTAGCCTGAATAGCGGCGTCCACGCGGTTTTTGTTCCAACCAGTCCGAAGCTCTTGTTCAAGCTGGCCTACAAGTGAAGGGTCGATGTTAAACATAGAAAGTCTAAATTAAGCGGTCGAAGCAAACTTTGTCTTTTGTGCTTATGCAATCTGTTATCTCTGCACCAATTGCATTGGTTGTTATTTCTACAATGCGAATCCCATGCTTTTGCTTTTGTATATGGCCGCTTAATACTTTTGCTCATTTTAAAAGTGCTGTCTCTCCAGCAGTCACACCACTCGATCGACCGGGTATTCCCAGTCCTTAGCAGGTGTCGCTTTATCCTAAATCCTAGGAGCTGTAATCAAATTTGCCCAGCCCCAGCGGATTCCCAACCACAAGACCGGCAACCGCTTCAACCATGCGAGCGGGGCCGCCACCGTAATCAGGAAGAGCCGTAACATTAGCCACGTTGCCACCATAACGAACCTCAATAAGATTCATGTCAAGCAGCAAACCTTTAAACGGCGTAGGAGTCCAAGTAGCTCCAGACACAGTGCCCATAAACGTGGTCGGGTGCAACCGGATAAGACCGAAGTCACCTTCAAACACATCTAAAGACTGAATAAACGTGTCAGCGGCGGCATCCCGCTGGAACGTCTGAACCCGAGTAGCTCCCGAGCCAGTCACACCAACGGTGCTAGTCGTGGTGAGCGAAGTGGTCCCAAGCAGTCCGGTAAACGCACGTTTAAGGTCCGTTCCGACAATGCAATCAAAACTAGTAAAATGACCAGTCTGATCGAAGATGCTTTTCAAAACACCCTGCAACCCTGAATCGGTCAAAGAGCTAGAAGCACCAGTCAGAATGCTAGCCGAAGGAGTCCTAAACGCCGAAGGAATATCGCCGGGCGTCGGGGTGCCAGTGCCAGCGTTACTGATCCAAGTCTGGATGCCAGCCGTCCGATAAGCCACCGTACCGTTATCCTGCTGGGAAACCTGATTGGAGCAGAAAGTAGCCTCCATATCACGCTTGATCCCAGTGATAGCTTTACTGACGTTTTCAGCCAGTTCGTCACGCACGCCAGCGGTATCAGCTACATCCTGCGTGAGCCGCGAAACTCGCGGCGCGCGCCGGAACACCTGAGCGTAGTTGGAAAGCTCCGAGCGATAGCCAACAACATAGTTGTCATAAGTGGAAACGTCCGTGCCGTCCACAACGCCACCCACTTGAGGAGTAGGCAAGCTATCAGACTGCCAGCGGAAATACATATTTCCGGGCTTAGAGCCTTTTTTGGCCATAGACGTGAAAGGAGTATCCTTCGCGTCCACAAGTGCAATCATATCCATCAAGTCCTCGCGTTTACCGCGTCCGGACAAGTTAGGTTCAGTAAGAAGAGGCATAAACTAAAGTTCTTTCTAAGTTAAGTGGTTAAACAAATCCCATCGCTTTTACTAGGTCAGTCAAACCGGCTTTATCAGAGTTGTTTTTGGCGAAGCTTTGCCTCGCTTTTTGAAGATCCGTTGAAGAAGTTACACTAGGTGAGGCTTTAGTTACACCGGGCTGCGGAGGAGCTTTTTTAATCTGAGTTACTTTAGTCTTGTTACTCTTCTGGTCCGTGTAAGCTTTCATACCCAAAACAATCAAACCGGCTACATGCTTCCAGTCCGCTCGCTTCTTGCGAAGCTCAGGAAACTCTTGCATGACTACTTGTGCCGCTTGATATTCTTCTGTTTCAGGCTTTGCCCACCAAGGAAAGTCTTTTACTACTTCAGCTTCCGCTGATTGCTGATCGTTCAAAAATTTGAACCGTTCAGGCAGCTCAAGTTCTTTCCGTCTAACAGCCAGTCGCTTCATTTTTTTCACTTCATCCGAACTAAGTTCGACTTGAGTGCCATCTGGCATCGTGATTTCCCCGCCATCAGGGTTATCTTCGCACCACATGATTACTTCGACTGACTTTTTAAACTCTTCCTTTACAGCATCAACGCTATCCAATGATTCAACAGCGTTAGATAGTTCTGACTTTTGACTTCCTTGCAGCTTCTTGACTGAATCAAGCTCACGCTGCATGTTCAAAAGCTGCGCTTTCTGAGCTTCAAGTTCTGCCTGCGCCTGCTTTTTAGCCGCTACAAGTTTGTTGATTCTCTTTTGAACGCCTTTTGTAAGGGAAGATTTTTCTTCTTCAGGTTCTTCTTCTGCCAACTCTTCTTCGGCAGGTTTTTCTTCGGTTTCCTCAAGCTTTTCTAGCTCTTCAGATTCCGTTTTCTCCTCTTTGGCGGGAGCTTCCTCCTTCTCGTCAAGGAACCCAGACTTCAACAAGTCGCTAAGACTTTTTGAGTTTAGGAGACCGAGTTTTTCCGCTACGGGGGATTTATCTTCCACCTGAACCCCGGAATCAGGTTGTTCTGCTTTATCTTGCATACTGGTATGGCAGTAAGTCCTTTCAATACAATCTAGGTACCGCTAGAAGGCCCGGTAATGCCGTTATGGCAAATTTGCTATTAACAGTCAATACTAAACAATACCATTAAGCCTTTTAGCTTCTTCTCTGTAATGGTTTAACGTATTTAATACCAAATTAACGCCATCGGCTCGTCCAGCCGCATGAATCCTATCTTCGCCCTTTGTGTCTTGGCTAATAGTAATTAGAACTTCTTGTTCCTGAAGCGCATTAAGAATTTTGCATAGCTCATCCCAAAGCAAACTCTTTCCGCTAAACCCAAAAGCGTTTTTTTGTTCGTCCGTCATGCTGTAGGTTGCTGGCCTTGAATCTGACTAACTCCAATGCGCCCAATTTGCGCGTTTTGCTGCTGCATAATGCTCATTTGCAGGCTTTTCACGTAGTTTTGGAACAACGCTTGAAAATTCTGGTCCTGCTGAAGTGCCGCCTGAGCCTTAGGATTACTCTGAATAATCTGCTGCGCATACTGCATTTTAGTCGAAGCGGCAGGATCGTTTTCTTGATACAGTGCCTCATTACCTAAGAGCATAAGGGCAATATCGCTTTGAACGTCCTTAAACATTTTTTGACTAGCCTGCTCCTGATTAACAATCAAATCGCTCGCCATTTCAGGCGCAACAGCTCGAATCAACATTTCTGTGATTCTGTTCTTATTAAGAACGCCGCCAGTGTCCATTTGGCTAATTTTGGTCAACCCTTCAATTTTGCGAGTCAAATGCTCTGGATCAAGATCAAGAATATCAAACCGGATATTTAAATCAAATTCGTTGTGAATATCGGACACGTCATCCGGCAAAGTGCCTCCTGTGATCCGTTGAATTTCTTCAGGTGCCATAAACTGGCAGCACAGCGAAAACATCTGCCGGAACACATTGCGCCATGCCATTAGCCAGCTATTAACAAGCATCTGCTGCATCATCTGCGTTTTTACCGGAGGCACCAACATGTTAGTTGTGCCAAAATAAGCCGCATGGTTAGCTTCAACCCGTTCAATCAATTTAAACGCCACGCTTGGCTCTCTAGCTGGCGGGTCCATAAACGTGTAATCGTTTTGGTTTGTTACCGGTAGCGGCAAACCCGGAGCGATTTTGTTAATCGCCCCAATTCGTTTAACAACCTTAATGGGCGGCAGTGTAGAAAACGCGGTGTGATCCCGAATCGAATCGTGCTGCGCTTTAATTTCATCCTGATCCGTGCTAGCCAATTCAGGAACACCACGGGTATCAGTAATTGCCCTGCGCAACTGTTCCCTGCGAAACTCTACAAACGGGTATTCACCGTGCGCATAATCAAGACGTTCGTGCTTGGCGTAAGAACTACCATCTTCATTTCGATTAGAAGCCGCCTGAGGACATAGAATCGTGTAAAAAATAGCAGGCGCGTCTCCATCCATGCTTTTGGTGTAAGCATAGACCACTTCAACCATGTTGTTATAGTTGGTGCCGTTATACACCAGCATAGTTGTGGTAGGCAGCAGATTGATATTATAGAACGTGCTACTCTTACCCAACTGCTGAATTGCCTTTTCCACCCAGTCTGGGTTCCACCCTTCCGTGATGATTTTTTCACGAAGCTCAACTTCAGACATCCATGTTCGCCTAAAAATCACGCGGCTACGCTGCAAATCCGCCGTTTCAGGCGGGAAAATAATTTCGTCCCAAGGCTTAAGCGCCACAATCTCAGGAAGATTCCGGCTAACATACTCTTCCTCACGATAAGACTGCCCTGTCTCAGCTAGCTCCTTAACAATTCGTTTGGCGTCTTTTTTGGAGATACCCGGAGCCGTTGACGCAATAATTGAAGCGGCTTCTTCTGGGGATTCAACAATCAACCGTGGCAAATCTTGAATCGCCTGAACATCCGTCTGCTGCGAGACAGCGACAATCTCCTCAAGGCTAATAGGCCGGTTGCGTTTGGAAATCTTCTGGTTCCAGCCAATAAAAAATGCGCTCCAGCCATACTGAACCGCATACTGAGCCGCAAGTTCCGCCTCTTTGCGGATTTCCTGCGGCATTTTGCAGTCTTTAACCCACTGCATCAACGACGTGGCAATTCCGCTAATTTCAAGGTCGTTAAGTTCAACGCCTGAAGCCCGAATATCTGACCGTGAAAACGCGGTCATTAGAAGGGCCGTCAATTCGTTACAAGTCGAATCAATCAACCTGTTACGCACATCGCTAGCACCTTCAAACGGCCAAGCAGGACTTCCTTCTGGGCGATTTTCAGAGTGTTTCTTGCCATCATCCGTCTGACCTGACCAGCGCGAAAACCGGATGTTATCAAATTTCGTCACCAAGTTACCCTGAGACGAATTAACCATGCTGCGGTTATATTCGCTCAATAGCTCGCCTACGTCTGGTTTATCAGACGCAATAGCAAGCGGATCAGTCGGTTCAAAATTTTTCATCGGCATGGCGTTATTACACCGATGATATTATTTGTAAATAACTAATAAGTTCCGGGCGCGTTCACTTTCTGCCAATTTTTACTAAAATCAGCGCCAATATGTTTAGGAGCCATAACAACCAGATACCCTAGAGCGTCAATTGGATCTTTAGATGCTCCTTTCTGGCCGTCGGCCCCGGTCCATTCGTTCATCGAATAAATCAGGTTCTGGCAACTTTCATGCACCATGATTTTCGGGTGGTTAAACTCCCTGTGAAGCGGCTTTTCCCGGTCAAAACACAGCAAATCGTTAATCAGTAGCACCCGTTCATCCACTTTAACCGCTGCGCACGGTGTAAAATACATGGGTTTTGTTGCCTGCGACAATAGATCAAGCAGCGTAACTCCGCCGTCCTTGGTAATCGTGTCCGTGCCTGCGCTCCGAGGGTCAATGTATCGCTCGGCAATATCTTCTTCCCCCTCAAGCTCCACGATCATCTCACTATACTCATCCACGCCTTTTCCAGCTCCCTGCTTCTGAGCGGGTCCGGGTGAGCCGTCAGCTTTATCGGAGGGGACGGACCATTCGCCATAACTCTGATCTGGAAACTCTCTGTAAATCCAGATGATTCCATACTGATCCACACGCGCCCAGAGCATAAACCAGTTTCGAGCGCCAGCAGGGTCCGCCACCATGTAGTTAGTTCCTTCAGGAGCGCGTTCCATCACATCCTCAGTAAACATGTTATACTCACTGAACATTGGGAACTGCGTCCCCGTAGTCTGTTCCGCCCAGCCGTAGGCACGAATCTTAATGTCCCCTGTGCTGCGGCCTTTCAGGGTGGTTTTCATCCGCTCCCAGTTATTATATGGGTTTAGCTTACTGTGAAACCACACAACGGAGTGTTTTCCGCTAAACGCCTCGGCATAAACCGGCATGTTACCGGGAGGCACACCCACAACATTTTGATTTGGTAACAGTTCACTTTCGCGCCACTTTTTAATCTTACTCGTTGAAACGTAGGATTTAACCACCTGCGAATAACCAAGAAGCGGGGTGAACGTCACAAGCAGTTTCCCGTTCCTCGTCACCAACCGATACCGGAGCGTGTCCAACCAGTCGGATGGCACCAATTCATCGCACCACACGTAGTCCACCTCTGCGCCTTCAACCACTTTAATATCCTGAGAATAGTTCAGGAACCAAATCTGGTTCTTATTATAGACAGCAGTGTTGTCAGAAAACCCGTTTTTCTGAGTCCAAGAAACCTGCGTGTGTTTGCTGCGCTGTGCTGATTTTAGTTCTGACGGCAGATATTTATAAAACACGTTCTGCTGACTGCTGACACTCGTCATGTGGGTCGTGTGCAGGCACCAGATTCGAATTCCCCTATTATCAGAGCGTTCTTTTACCCATTCCGGGGCGTTCCCGCTCAAGTCTGCGCCTAAAAACGCCTGCGCCATCCGTTTTGCCGCAAATTCCGACTTACTGCTCCGGTTTCCGCCAAGAATTAACAACTCATCGCAGCGGTTCAGCACAGAGTCCGCATCTCTCCATGAATCAAGGTCGTTTCCATATCGGCAAGGGTCCATCGACTCAGCTCGAATTCGCTCTTCTCTAATTAGAAGCAAATCGAGCACTTTTTGAGGACCGACGTTCAGCATCATCTTGTGACGCTGCGCTTTGTCGAACGACGGCATCAACGGATGATCCGTCATTTTAAAGTTTAGCACCTTAGATTCAAGTTCTGGATTCATAGATCCCCATTCCTAAGATCTTTTAGCCATTTATCAACATCATCCACGTTTTCCCATGTTTTAACTGCGCGCTCCTCGGATTTTGCGCTTATCACAGAATCATTTCTATAAATTACAAAATCTTTCATAACTATAGGAAAAACAACGTCTTTTAAAGTCTTGGGCTCCACTGAAGAATCATAATTTTTTTTGCAGCATATTTTTTAATTCTGATTCATTCATCCTTTAATAAGCTTTCTATTTCTTATCAATATTAACGTTAGCCTTTAACAATAGTTCCATTTTTAACCATAACGCGCATACCCGGCTTAATCTTGCCGAGCATTTTACCAGTGCGCACGGGCATATCGTTAATCAAAATAACAAATCTTTGATTCTTACAGAGCTTTTTAACAACTTCATAGCCGCTTGTATTAAATTCATGATCTCCACATGGATTTTTAATAAAATCATCAGGATATTTCTCTTTAAGAATCTCCGCTTCATACACGCTCTCTTGCTCCAGTTCCGCAATCTTTTGTCGCAAGATCTCAACGGTATCCGCATCATGATGCAGTTCCAAGTTATGCGCCTCGACCACCAAATCGGGCGTTTCGGGCGTGACAGCGGGGGGCGTGACAGGCGGCGCAACTCGCCACTCGGGGTCAACCATCGACTCATGCCACCACAACTGCATGCCCTTGCCCCGGCGTCTCAACTCCCAGTGGTGCCCTTTGACGTAATCCGTGGCTTTGGCTTTCACCCCGGCGTTTTTCAAGTCGTTTTCGCTCAAACAAAATGCGGTTTTCATGGCTTAACACCTACATTTTACAAACCGGGGTTGCAATAACAATCCACACACCCCCGCTTTTGCGCGCTTTGCCGCCTAGGCCGCGCTTTTCGACGCTGGTAAGGTCATGACAGCGGATCGCCATTGGAATAAAGAATAACGGGGTTTTCTCCGGGATCAACGCCCTGCCCCGTGACAGCGGTTTGTGACAGTGTGACAGGGCTTGTCACAAATTTTGTCACGCCCTAAACCCTTCATTTTCAACGCTTTACTACTACTACTACTACTTGTGACAAGAAATAATAATATAAATATAAGAGAGTCAATCAAAAG
>Ga0315905_10000529_pt1 | contig 41260 bp, 57 predicted proteins | sample LakEriMetagenome_5_FD_203522 | JGI IMG/M metagenome (GOLD analysis project Ga0315905, IMG submission 203522) | Freshwater fungal communities from buoy surface, Lake Erie, Ohio, United States - Buoy 4 MA121 | ecosystem: Environmental > Aquatic > Freshwater > Lake | place: USA: Lake Erie, Ohio...
GTTCTATTGCCCATACGTTCCACTACAGAAAGTAAACGCAATTGATCCAAACACTTTCCAGCCAAAAATTGGATTCAAGACTCGTTACGGTATGGTTGCAAACCCATTCACTAGCTTGTCTTCTGGTGCTAACATCTATTATCGTAAAGTTAAAGTTACTAACATTATGTAATCCATAATGTTGGTTTCATAGAAACTGACGATAAGAAGCAGTGTTTAAGGGGAACAGAAATGTTCCCCTTTTTTATTTGTCCTAAATAAAAGAAACGAGAACTGACTATGACCAACAGAACATTAAGTTGCCCGATTCCTGATAACATTTCACCATTGTCTCCAAATGGTTTTCAGTTTGGCATTCAAAAATTGCCAGAGATTAGTTTTTTCTGTCAACAAGTAAATCTTCCAGGTATTGCATTAGGTTCACCAGAGTTTGGTAACCCATTTAACGTGGCACCAATTCCAGGTGACACTCTAACGTATGACACCTTATCTGTTCAGTTTTTAGTTGATGAAAATATGTCTAATTATAAAGCAATATATAATTGGGTAGTTGCACTTGGTTTCCCAGAAACTTATGAACAATACTTGACTTTATTAGATGGTGCAGCAGTTACTAGTCTAAGTGAACTTGCAAAGAATTATTCAGATGCATCCTTAACAATATTAGGTGCTTCAAATAATCCTGTGCAAACAATTGAATTCTACGACTTGTTTCCTGTAACTATTGATTCATTAATGTTTCAATCAACAAATCAAGACGTGCAATACTTAGTTGGAAATGCAACTTTTAGATACGCTTATTATAAATTTGTATAAAATACTTGCTTTAAATTGCAAGGTGTAGTATAATGATAGTTATGTCCATGTGAGGAAATTATGACTTTAAATGAATTGCAAGAAATGTGGGAAGCTGATGCTGAGATAGATGATAACTATCTTGGTGAAAGTTCTGTCGCCACCCCAAAACTCCACGCCAAATATATCAAACTGCTTGTCGGTACAAAACTCAAGCACACTAAACTTCAATCAGATTATTTGCTACTACGTAAAAACAAGTTTCGTTTATATCGTGGCGAGTTATCTCGTGATGAATTAACTAATCTTGGTTGGAATCAGTGGCAAGGTGTCAAACCATTGAAGAATGAGATGGATGAATTTTTACAAGGTGACTCTGAGTTAGTTACTATTAAAGTAAAGATTGATTATCTTGAAACAATGATTTATTTTTTAGAATCCGTTCTAGGTCAAATCAAAGCCAGAGACTGGCAGATTAAAACTGCCGTGGAATGGAAACGATTCTTAGCTGGTATGTAATGATAAAAATTGAAAAACTAGATGAAGTCTATGTAAGAGTTTTTAGTGAAGGTTCAATTGAACAAGAACTATCAGACTTCTTTACGTATGAATATCCAGGTGCTAAATTCACACCACAGTATCGTGCTAGATTATGGGATGGTAAAGTACGTTTATATGATCAAATACGTAAAACTCTTTATGTTGGTTTAGTATCATACGTTGAAGAGTTTGCCACCCGCAATGGGTATGGCATTGAGTACGTTTCTCCAATACACAAAACAAATAATATTACTGCAGAACAAGTGCAAGATTATGCTGCTGCATTAGAACCAATGGGTCACGGTAAACCTATTGAGATACGTGACTATCAAATTGAAGCAGTGCAAACGGCACTTGATCGTGAACGTGTTCTGCTACTATCACCAACAGCTTCAGGTAAATCATTTATCATTTACACAACAATGCGTTGGCACGTTGAACAAAATCGTAAGTGCATTATTATTGTTCCAACTACATCTCTTGTTGAACAGTTGTATACTGACTTTGAAGACTACTCTAGTGCAAATGGTTGGAAACCTTCTATTCATTGTCAGAAGTTATACTCTGGCTTTACAAAAGACTTTACCAAGGATGTGTTAATTACAACTTGGCAATCTGTCTATCTACAACCAAAATCTTGGTTCAAACAATTTAATGTAATCTTTGGTGACGAAGCACATCAATTTAAAGCAAAGTCCTTAACAACTGTTATGGAAAAACTAGATGCTGTTCGTTATCGTATTGGTACAACAGGTACACTTGATAATAAAAAGATTCATCGTTTAGTTCTTGAAGGTATGTTTGGTCCAGTGCATCGTGTTACTACAACTAAAGCCCTAATGGAAACACAAAAGTTAGCCAAGCTAAATATAATGTGTGTGGTTCTTAAGTATAATGAAGAGATTCGTAAGGGACGTAAAAATAACACATACCAAGAAGAAATGGATTGGCTTGTTAGCAATGAAGCACGCAATAAGTTTATCCGAAACTTGGCAGTAAAGTCTAAAGGCAATACGCTGGTACTTTTTCAATACGTTGAAAAACACGGCAAAGTCCTGTACGATCTTATTAAAGAAAAAGTACATTCAGAACGAAAAGTATTTTTTGTTTACGGTGGAACTGAGACTTCGGATAGAGAAGCAATAAGACACATTACAGAAGGTGAACCAGATGCTATTATTATTGCATCATATGGAACATTTTCTACAGGAATTAATATACCCTCAATTGAAAACGTAATCTTTGCCAGCCCTTCAAAAAGCAAGATACGCAATCTTCAATCAATAGGTCGTGGTTTACGTTTAAAGAATGGCAAGACTGAGTGCAACTTATTTGATTTAGCAGATGACTTGCATTGGAAGTCTTGGAAAAACCATACATTAAATCATGCTGCAGAGCGTTATAAAACATACGCTGAAGAACAATTTGATTTAAAATTAGTAGAGGTTAATTTATGTTGATGGGCGATGAGCATTACGTTATTGTTAAGTTTACTTCAGGCGAACAAGTTATGGCTGTCTTGTTGGAAGAAACTACATCAGATGTTACAATTGTATATCCAATGCAAATTCGTTTGACTCCTATTATTGATGTAGATGGTGCCAGAGAACACGTTACAGCAACTCCTTGGAATAAGTTTGCCGCAGATCCAGAAATAACAATCAATAAATCGCATATACTTTTTATTAAAAATCTCCACCACGTACTGATCCCACATTATAATCGTTTAGTTTCTGAAAATGAACAAACGCAATTAGTAAACAAAAAAGAAAACAGAGCAGAAGATCTTTCTTGGGATGGAGAGGAAGACCATGGTATACATACAGTTGAAGAACTGGAATCAATAGCTGGGGAAACTACCGAGGAAGAAGAAAGTACATTCATTCCAGGAAACGATACAATTCACTAACAGTTCCGATCAACCCTAACACAGTGAGTTTACCTGTTTTCAAAATAAAAGTAAACTCTAATTTTGCTGCAGCAATGCAAAATCTTTTACTTGCCTTTTACTCACTATCGAGGTAAACTTATATTTGTAGCTGGTCCAACCAGATAGGATATATTGTGGCAAATTACATTAACAACGCTGACTTTTTAGCAGCAATTAAATTATACAAACAGTCTGTAATAGATGCAGAGGAAAAGGGTTTACCGAAACCACAAATTCCACGATACTTGGGAGAGTGTATTTTAAAGATCGCAACGCATCTTTCTTATAAACCTAACTTTATCAATTATACCTACAAAGATGATATGATTCTTGATGGTATTGAAAACTGCATTAATTACTTCGATAACTTTGATCCCAATAAATCCAGCAATCCTTTTGCGTACTTTACTCAAATTATATTTTATGCTTTCTTGCGAAGAATCTCCAAAGAAAAGAAACACTCTTACATCAAGAACAAACTAATTCAAGACATGCCGTTTGATGCATTTGAATTACAACAACAAGATGAAGACGGACACTTTCATAATGCGTATATTGACTTTATGCAAAGCAACAATAACTTTGATAACTCGTTTATCGAAAAGAAAAAAGTAAAGAGTAAGAAACAAAAATCCAATCTAGATGATTTTATAGGTGATAATGATGCACAAGTCGATTCGGGATCTGATACGTAATTTAGGTGATAATGGTATTGATTTTAAACCAGCAATAGCAAACCTAAAAAGCAAAGCGAAAAAAAGAGCACGTGCTCGCAATAGTAAGTTACTACGTAAGTTTACTTGGGATGCAACAGATAATCAGTTTAATTTGAAAGAAATTATGAATAACAGTGATAACAAAATTTTCTTAGGTGTTTCAGATGTTGAAGACCTAATTACCGCAGAAATAATGAAACGTCGTGTTGAATCTGGCAATACGACTGTTCAACGTGAGACCACTGTTCTTTGTAATCGTGAACGCTGGGCAACTTGGGCAGAAGACCATTACAAAACTATGCTTTACGTTCAAAGCAATTCTTCTTCTGGATTTATCATTGAAGAAGAAACTGAAAACTTTATCAAGTTTGATGTCAACTCCAACTCAACTACTGTACGTGCATATGGAGATGCTGTATTTGCAGAATGCATCGTGGCTGAAGTTGAGACATCCTTTGATGTTGTTACATCTTACATTGAGTGGATCTACGGCAGTGACGGTAACTCTGTCAACGTGCCACTAAATCGTGATCGTATGCCTGTTGAAGAAATGTATCCATTCCTTAAAGGCGAATCCCTTGGTGATTACTACGATCGCTACATGGAATCATCTGCCAACATTCTCCTACTAATCGGACCTCCAGGAACTGGTAAAACTACGTTCATTCGTGGTTTACTTGCACATCGTAATGCATCTGCAATCGTAACATACGATGCAGGTATCCTTGAGAAAGATGGTTTCTTTGCTCGCTTTATCGAAGACGATACTCAAGTTATGGTGCTTGAAGATTCTGATGCATTCTTGAAATCTCGTAGCGATGGCAACACAATGATGCATCGTTTCTTGAACGTGGGTGATGGTCTTGTAACTACCAAAGGTAAGAAAATGATTTTCTCTACTAACCTTCCAAGCATCCGTGACATTGATTCTGCACTAATTCGTCCAGGTCGTTGTTTTGATATTGTTACATTTGATGCCCTAAATTATGATGAAGCAAAGAAACTTGGTGATAAACTTGGTGTTGTTGTTGACGCTGGAGCTTCTTCCTTTTCTATTGCTGAAGTGTTCAATAAACAATCAGAGTTTAGTCAAAAATCACAATCAAATAGAAAGGTAGGTTTCATTTGAAGATAGCCATTATTACTGACCAGCACTTCGGTGCTCGTAATGATAGTATTGCTTTTTTAGACTTCTACGAAAAATTCTATGAAAATACTTTCTTTCCTACTCTTGATTCTGCTGGCATTACTACCGTACTTGTTCTTGGTGATACATTTGACCGACGCAAGTATGTAAACTTCTACGCACTTGACAGAGCAAAGAAGATGTTCTTTGATAAATTGGAAGAGCGTGGCATTGCTGTGCATATGCTGGCTGGTAATCATGACACTTATTTTAAAAATACTAATGACGTAAACTCTCCTGACTTGTTGCTGCGTGAGTATAGTAACATCAATGTAATTGATCACCCAACTACAATTACCGTAGATGGTACTGACATCTGTATGATGCCTTGGATTTGTTCTGAGAATTATCAAGCATCTCTTGATGAAATGAAAACAACAAAATCTGAAATCTGTATGGGACACTTTGAGATCTCTGGGTTTGCAATGTATAGAGGAATGGAATCACATGAAGGAATGGATAAAACTATCTTTGATAAGTTTGATATGGTTTTTAGTGGGCATTATCATCACCGTAGTGACGATGGTCACATTTATTACCTCGGGAATCCCTACGAACTTACTTGGCAAGATTTTAACGATCCCCGAGGATTCCATTTGTTTGATACAGCTACAAGAAAACTCGAATTCATTACAAATCCTTATACAATGTTTGCACGAATCGAGTATGACGACAAAGAAAGCGAGCCCATCGAAATCGATGCCGTTGATTTAAAAGACAAGTACGTTAAGTTAATTGTAACAAATAAAACTGACTTTTATAAATTTGACCGATTTATACAAAAACTGTATAATAAAGGTTGCCATGAAATTAAGATCTTGGAAGATATGTCTGAGTTTGAAGATGGTGAAGTTGGTGAAGAAATTAACTTAGAAGATACAGTTAGTGTTCTCTCGCATTATATTGATAGTATTCAAACTGATGTTGACAAAGAACAAATTAAGAATTATATGAGAACACTTTATACAGAAGCGGTTAATCAAGAGGTGGTATAATGCAACTAGAATTAGATTTTGGACAGTGGTATCAATTGGAATTATTTTAATGATTGTATTTAAAAGCGTAGAGTGGTCTAACTTTTTATCAACAGGTAATTCTCCAAACAAAGTTTTACTTGATCGTGCACCAACAACTCTTATCATTGGTAAAAATGGTGAAGGTAAAAGCACAATCTTGGATGCATTATGTTTTTCTCTTTTTGGTAAACCATTTCGTAACATCAATAAGAATCAGTTGATCAATAGCATTAACGGTAAGAAGTGTTTAGTTACTGTTGAGTTTTCTATTTCTGGTCGTGACTATAAAGTAGTGCGTGGTATTAAACCAAACTTATTTGAGATCTATCAAGATGATGAACTACTCAATCAAGATGCAGCATCTCGTGACTACCAAAAGATTCTTGAACAACAAATTTTAAAGTTAAACTACAAGACGTTTACTCAAGTTGTTATTCTTGGTTCTGCATCGTTTGTTCCATTTATGCAGTTGCCATCAAATCAACGCAGAGAAGTTATTGAAGATATCCTTGATATCCGTATTTTCTCAACAATGAACCAACTGTTGAAAGCAAAGGCACTGGAGACTAAAGATGCTATCCAACACATTGAAGCAGTTATCACGCAAGCTAAAACTAAAGTCGAAGCACAGAATACAATTATTAAAACTATCTCAGAAGCGAAAGCAGATAGTATTAGATCCATCCAAGCGAAAGTCGCTAGCAGCCTTGCAGAGATTGAGCGAACTCAATCAGAGGTTGATGTCATTGTCAGAGAAATTACAACTCTTAAGGAGCAGACTAAAGACAAGGACAAGATTAAAGAAGATCTTGAAAAAGCCAACCATCTCCAACAACGATTATTACAAAAAGTCGAAACTTGCGAAAACCACGTGGGCTTCTTTGGAGAGCACGATGTTTGTCCAAGCTGTGATCAAGATATCTCAGAGCAATACAAACAGAAAATTATCAAAGACCTTAATGAGAAAGTGTCGGAACAAAACAGTAAGGTTGATGAACTCAACCAAGCACTATCCAAACTACAAGAAAAACTTTCTGCAATCAATGAAGTCATTCAAAAGATTACCGACAAGAACATTGAATTTTCTACTAAGAATTCATCAATCGCCTTACTCAATCGTCAAGTCGCAGAAGCCGAAAGTGACATTAAAAGGATTGAATCTGACACGACTAACCTCGATGAGGAGAAAACAAAACTAAAAGATCTAGCCAAAGAAGCACTGGCAAAGATTAGTGAAAAGACGCAACTTCAAGAGCATCGTAATCTAGAAGAAGTTGCGTCAATCTTGTTAAAAGATACTGGTATCAAAACTGCCATTATCCGTGAGTACTTGCCAATTATGAATAAGCTGATCAATAAGTATCTGGCTGCAATGGATGCTTATATTCACTTTGAATTGGATGAAGCGTTTAATGAAATTGTTAAATCTCGTTATCGTGATGAGTTTACTTATGCAAGTTTTAGTGAAGGCGAAAAGATGCGCATTGACTTGGCTATCTTATTCACTTGGCGTCAAATTGCAAAGATGAAAAACTCTGTGAATACAAATCTACTAATCTTGGATGAGATCTTTGACTCATCTCTTGATACTGCTGGCACGGATTACTTCTTGAATTTGATGCACCAACTTGGTGATAAGAGCAACATCTTTGTAATTTCACACAAAGGTGATCAGCTGTTTGACAAGTTCCGATCAGTAATTCGGTTTGAAAAACGCAGTGATTTCTCTGTTATCGTATAACCCTCAGTTCTTGAGGGTTATTTTCCCCTTTAAAATCAACAACTTACGTAGTCGCTTTACTTTAATTCAGATGTAAGGCATAATTCTACTATTGATTAGGAGATTATACTATGGAAATGTGGAAAGATTTTAGCGACTTTGAGCTGGCAGAAATTGCAGCACAATATCATCTTCAAGATGAGTTGGAATTTAACTCAGACTTGACTTTGATGAATCGTGAGAAGATTGAACAGTTGCTCACTCACGTTGAACTTACCACAGCATTTGGAGAGTAATATGAACTCTAAAGTAAATGCAATTGACTTGTCAGCCAAACTCTTGGCTACTGAAAATATCAGCGTCCGTCGTGCTCGCTCACGTACTGCGTCATTTGATATCAAATCCCGTGTACTTACAATTCCGATGTGGAAAGACATGACACCAGAAGTTGAGGGTATGTTGGTTGGTCACGAAGTTGGTCATGCTCTATGGACTGGCGATGAGTATATGGAACCAATTAAAGAAAACCCAAAGATGCATTCATACTTGAATGTCTTGGAAGACGTGCGTATTGAGAAATTACTCAAACGTAAATATCCAGGTATTCGTAAGACTATGAATGCGGGATATAAACAACTCAATGAAAAAGACTTCTTTGGTGTTGGTAAAACTGATCTGAGTATGATCAACCTTATTGACCGTATTAACCTTTACTACAAAGCAGGGTTTTCTTGTGGTGTTCAGTTTACTTCTGAAGAAAAGCCATTTGTTGTACGTGCTGAAAATACAGAAACTATCGATGAGGTAGTTGCCCTTGCCAAAGAAATTTACGACTACTCACTAGAGCAAGCAAAAAAGAATGCTGGTCAGCGTATGCTCGAGGAACAACTAGAGCGAGAAGAAGACGATGAGGAATCTGGCGAGTATGACGACCTAGATGAAATTGATGAAGACTTCGATAACATCGATGATTCAGATATGGACAAGACAGGCGAAACCCAAGATGAAGCTGACTTTGAATCTGAAGAAAAGAAACAACCATCTCTGGGTAAAACCAAAACTGAAGAAGAAAAGAAACAAGAAATTGTTGACAAAGAAATGGAATCCGTAACGGATAAAACTCTGGAAGAGAAACTTGCTGAACTGGCAGATGAATCAACTGAGTTCCATTATCATCAGTTAGATAGTGATTATGTTGTTGATCACATTATTGGTTACAAAAAGATTTTGTCTGATGTTGCTGAAACATTTGCGCAACATGAACACGAAGTGATATCAATCGATGATTTTAAACCTGAGTCGTCACGTATCGTAAATTACCTCATCAAAGAATTTGAGATGAAGAAGTCTGCCACAATGTATAAACGTGCTCAGACTTCAAAGATGGGTTCTTTGGATATGAAGAAAGTTTGGTCTTACAAGTTAAATAGCGATTTGTTCAAACGTGTAACTACTTTCCCGCAGGGTAAAAATCACGGTATGATTTTCTTGCTTGACTGGTCAGGTTCAATGGATGTTATGTTGGACGATACCATCAAACAAGTTGTTACCTTGGCAATGTTCTGTCAACGTGCTCAGATCCCATATCAAGTATTTGCCTTCAGTAGTCAATATGATATCTTTCCACAGCACACTGATGCGCATAGTAAAATGCGTGCCAAACAACAAGCTATCTACGCAACTGAAGATAGTAAGGTTCTGAATAATGCTGTAAACAACTTTGCCTTACTTGAGTTGTTTAGTAACAAGATGAGTAATGTTGAGTTCAACACAATGTGTAAGTACGTGATGGATCGTTGGTTCCGCTACGCCAAACATGGTGAATACGCTACTGGTGGTACTCCACTGAATGAAGCATTGGCGTATATGGTTGATTATATTCCAAAATTCATTAAAGCCCACAACGTTGAGAAAATGTCATTCATTACTCTTACGGATGGTGAGGGTTCAGGTTTGTATCCTGTAGTTCGTTCTTTTGATTCAGTACGTAATGAAATTATTGTTGACGAAAAGACAGGTGAACGCAGATACAATCGTATTCAGGTGAAACACTTCTTGCAAGACTCTATGACTAAAAAGTCTTATGAATTACCCAAACACGGTAGTGGTCAGACTGAAGTATTGTTGCGTATGATTAAAGATCGTTACAATGTTAACAGCGTTGGATTTTATATCTGCCCAAATACACGTCGTTACTTGTGTCAAGCAGTTCGTGCAAACTTACCTGGATTTGCTGGCTCTGAATATAATCTTGTTGATGTATGGCGTAAAGAGTTCCGTGATAATGGATTTGCATCTGTTAAAAATACTGGACGTGATGACTTGTTTATCATCCCTCAGAACAGACTTGCTGTTGAAAATGAACAACTTGAAATTCTTGCAAACCAAACGGCAAAGCAAATTTCAAATAAGTTCAGTAAAATGATGTCTTCTAAGAAGACTAGCCGAGTGCTGCTCAACAAGTTCATCGGTTACGTTGCGTAAGTCATTGATTTATAAGGGGAAAATAATCCCCTTATTTTTGGTAAGGAATGCAAGAAATCGCTTTACTTAAATTCAAAAGTCAGGCATAATTATACTATTGATTGGAGATTATATTATGAATGAATTTACTACGTTTTCTGCTGGTGTTGCTGACGCTACCTTTGACTTGTTGGCTGGTCCTGTGTTCGCTGGTGGTCCTACTGAAAAACCTGAATTAGCTTCACTTGACTTTATTGTGAATGAATTCCGAATCCGCTTGGGTTGTTCTGATGCTTATCTGGCTGGTTATTTGTCTGTGCTGTTCTCTGAATGATGTTGAGTTTTAATTTTATTATGAAAGTGAGTGAATGATGTCAAACGAACAAACTGTTTTTGAAAACAAAATGTATGAGATGTTTCCCGATATTCAAACTAAAGGTACTGTTGAGAATTCTCAACTACTTGCAGTGATGAAAGAATTGGGTACTAAGAAATCACCACGATGGTTGATGGTGGATAAAGTTGGTCGTGGTCTTTACGCAATTCCAGGTGGAAAGATTGTTGGTAATACTGCACTGAAAGAACAGCCTATGGAATCGTTTACGGTAGATTACTCCAATGTTGAATCGTTGATTCCAAAGAAAGATCCAAACTTTGTACCATTTGGTAACTATACTGATCTAGAGAATATTATCAAGTCGGGTATCTTTTATCCTTCTTACATCTCAGGTCCAACTGGTAACGGTAAGTCAACAATGGTTGAACAGATCTGTGCCAAACATAAACGTCCACTGATTCGTGTCAACTTAAACATGATGACTGACGAAGAGCAACTAATTGGCTCCAAGACTTTGGAGAATGGTAATGTGGAGATCGTAGAGGGTCCAGTTCTTATTGCAATGCGCACTGGTACTACTATGTTGCTTGACGAGATTGATGCTGGTTCAGCCAATACGTTGCTTTGTTTGCAACCAATTCTTGAGGGTAAGCCATACTACTTCAAACTCAAGAATGAGATGATTATTCCTGCTCCTGGATTCAATATTATCGCTACTGCAAATACAAAGGGTAAGGGTTCAGACGATGGTCGTTATATCGGTACCAACGTATTGAACGAAGCATTCTTGGAGCGATTTGCTGTTACATTTGAACAGGAATACCCAGCTGCAAAAGTTGAAATTAAGATTATCAAGAATCTTATGGAATCATATGGATGTGTTAATGAAGAGTTTGCTGATACGCTAGTTAAATGGGCAGAGTCTATCCGTCGCACGTTTGATGATGGTGGCGTAGACGAAACTATTACAACTCGTCGTATGACACATATTGTTCGTGCCTTTGCAATCTTTAAGGATCGTAGCAAAGCAGTTGAACTATGTTGCAATCGTTTCGACTCTGCAACGAAACTTGCATTCATTGACTTGTATGAAAAGGTATCAAACCCTACAGAGGTTTCTGTAGCTGAGGTACCAGAAGTTGCAGTAGTGCAAGAAAACGTAGATCCGTTTTAACTTGCTTTTAATTGTAAATCGTAGTAAACTAATGGTTGTGAATTAAATACTTGAAAAGGAAATATATTATGTTGAAATTTAATACTCTGTCGAATTCTCAGAAAAAATGTATCATTGCTTTGATTGAAGCTAACCCTGCCTTGAAAACTACAGGTCAGATTACGCTGAAGGAAGTAGTTAGCATTACCCAAGATCTTGCTGCTAAACGTACTGCTGGTGCACCTAAAATTGGTTATCCAAATTGGTTGTTTAAGTATAATAAGATTGAGCGTGGCGTGTATCAGCTACCTTTGCCAACAGAGCAAGATCTTTCTGATTATGCGCAAGGTTCTGTGAAGCAACCTAAGGTTAAGGTATCTAAATCTAAAGCTGCTGCTGCAACTCGTTTAGAGAAAATCATTGAGTCATCTCCTGTGCATACACAGGATGTTGAGGACTTCAATGCGATCTTACGTGAGAATGGTATCACAGTATAATTTAATTTTGTAGTATCGGGTTGGGGACTGCCATCTCCCAACTCGTTTTTTTTCGATGGCGTTTTTAACATGGAGATATTATATGTCTAAGCAAGCAAAGTTGTTGTCTCATCTGCAAGCTGGTAATGAGTTGACTGCAAAACAGATCAAAGGTTCTTTCGGTATCGCTCATCCTGCATCAGCAGTTCGTAACTTGCGTGAAAAAGGTTACTGTGTTTATTCAAACGCAGCTAAACTTGCAGACGGTACACCTACTGTAAAGTATCGTATCGGTATGCCAAGCAAGCGTATGGTTGCTATTGTAAATGCAGTAGTTGGTGCATCTGCATTCACAGCACAGCGTACACGCTAAGCAGTAAGTGTATGGGCATTCTCTGAGTGCCTATACGCATTACTGTTGGAGAAAATATGGCAACTAAAGAAGATATTAAAAAGTCGCAGAATGCTACAACTGGTGGGCGTAAGTTTGATGGTAACAAAATTCAATATGGATTGTTACCTCCACTGGCATTGAAAGCCACTGCAGAAATTCTAACATTTGGGGCGGAGAAATACGAACCAGATAATTGGAAGTTTGTTCCTGACTCAAAACGTAGATACTTTGACGCAATGCAAAGGCATCTCTGGGCATGGAAAGAGGGAGAGCAAAACGATCCCGAAACTGGAAAGAATCATTTGGCACATGCAATGTGTTGCTTAATGTTTTTGTACGAGCACGATGTAAAGTATTCAAAAATTGAAAAATAAATTTGCCGTAAATCCCATTTTATGGTATAATGTATTATACATAGTTAATATGAACAGGAGAAGTAAATGAAATTATCTAAAGAAACTGTAGCCGTTATTAAGAACTTTGCTGGTATAAACAGCAATCTTCTTTTGAAGTCAGGTAGTAAAGTAGCGACAATCTCGTCACAAAAGAATGTGATGGCAGATACAACTGTAACTGAATCATTCCCAAGTGATTTTGGTATCTATGACTTGAACGAGTTCTTGGGTGCCATGTCTTTGTTTGAAGATCCAGAATTGGAATTCAGCGAAAAGTTTGTTACTATCAAACAAGGTGGTATGAGCATTAAGTATTATGCTGCTGCTGCAGATGTCTTGGTTGCCCCAACTAAGAGCATTACTTTCCCTGATGCAGAAATCAACTTTAACATTACAGCTTCACAGCTTGATATGATTCGTAAGACTGCTGGCGTATTGCGCAGTGAAGACGTTTCTATCGTTGGTGATGGTAGCAAAATTGCTGCTGTTGTTGGTGATAAGAAAAACTCTACTTCAAATTCTTTTAATCAAACTGTTGGTACAACTGACAAGACATTTAAAGTTAATCTAAAGGTAGAAAATCTAAAGATGATTCCTGGCGATTATGCAGTTAGCATTTCGTCAAAGAAAATCTCTCGCTTTAAAGGTTCTGGCGATCTAGTTTATTACGTAGCTGTTGAAGCCGATTCTACATTCGAGGGTTGAACACCATGGAGTTAATGGAATTATTTCCAACTCCAATCTGGGTTGGTAAATTAGATAATATTGATAATACTCTTATTGAGAATTTTTGTTTAGATCTTTATAACAAAAATCCAGATAGAAGAGATAATAATGGATATAGAAAAGATCCAACTGGATTAAAATGGAGAAGTTGGTATCTAATTAAAACAGAGTATGATGCTTGTCCAGAATTGTATAAATTGGTTAATAGTATAGAAACTTATGCCAATGAGTGCTTTCAAAAATTTAATCCGAATAAAACTACTAGTCTGCGTTTTTCAAATTCTTGGATTAATATTTCTGGTCCAGGACAATATGTCGCACCACACATACATCCCACAAGTTGTTTGTTAGCTACATATTATATTAAAACGCCAGCAAGATGTGGTAATATTATCTTTATGAACCCAAACCCAGCAATTACTTGGAATTATCCATCTGGATCATATAGAGTTAGAAATAACTATACAGATCAACTGCGATCGATTGATGTTGGTGTTGGTAAGTTTGTTCTAGCACCAGCACACGCTCAACACTATGTTGAGCCCAATGACTCTGATGAGAATAGAATATCTATTGTTTTAAATTTTGTTATAAGAGATACGAATCCACTATTGAGTAATGATAGAAACTACTCTAAAAATAGTGTCAATGTTGGCATGTGAATTTTTTGATTATTTGAAAGAAATATTATGATTGAATCTCGTGATGATTTGTTTTTGTGGGTAGAAAAGTATCGTCCACAAACTATTGATGAGTGCGTACTGCCTGAGGCATTGAAGAAAAATTTCAAGGATTACGTAACTAAAGGTCAATTGCCAACATTCTTGTTATGTGGCACAGCTGGTGTTGGTAAAACTACCATTGCCAAAGCATTGTGTAATGAGGTAGGTGCTGATTACATTATGATTAACGGATCCGACGAAGGTCGTTCCATTGATACCCTACGTACAACTATCAAGAACTTTGCTTCAACAGTATCCCTAACTGATGCCAAAAAGGTAGTTATTGTTGATGAAGCAGACTATATGAACAGTGACTCTGTTCAACCTGCTTTACGTAACTTTATCGAACAGTTCTCCAGTAATTGTTCTTTTATCTTTACTTGTAATTTTAAGAATCGTATTATTGAACCACTTCACTCTCGTTGTTCTGTGATTGAGTTTAAGATCGATAGTAAAGACAAGCAAGAGATTGCTGCTACTTTCTTTAAGCGAGCAACAAATATCCTCAAGCAAGAAGGTATTGAGTTCGACCCTAAAGTGGTCTCTGAACTTATCATCAAACACTTCCCTGACTATCGTCGTATCCTAAATGAACTTCAACGGTATTCTGTATCTGGTAAAATCGATACAGGTATCTTGGTTAATTTGGGTCAAGAATCTTTCAAACAGTTAGTGAAGGATATGAAGGAAAAGGATTTCCCAGAAGTTCGCAAATGGGTATCCAAGAATTCTGAATTGGGAACTGCTCAAATCTTCCGTGAATTGTATGACAACGCATCTGTTGTAATGCAAGATAATAGTATTCCTCAACTTGTATTAATCTTGGCTGAGTATCAGTATAAATCTGCTTTTGTGGCAGACCAAGAGATAAATATAATGGCAGCATTAACAGAAGTGATGTCTCATTGTAAATTTAAGTAAGAGGATTCTATGGAAGGTATGTATATCCTTATTGGATTTTTACTTTGGGTTTGGGGTATTGTTATTGGGTGGCGTGCACGTGAAGTACACGCAAAGCAGCAAGTACAAAAGTACATGGTAGAAACTGTTGATGAACTAGAAACCCAAACATTACCAGAAACACAAATTCAAATTAAAATTGAAAAAGATGAAAATATGTTTTTTGTTTATGACCTAAATACTAATGAGTTTATGGCTCAGGGCACAACTCGTAACCAAGTAGAAATGGCTCTGGCAAAAAGATATCCAGGTAAGCACTTTGCAGCGACCCCAACCAATTTACGTGAGATAGGATTTACATCATGACACCAATATTAAGTGATTTTCAAGAAGGAACACGCAACGCTAAAGTGTATAAAACAGCGAATGGTGAATATGGTGTTATTGTATATGATGCCGATACTGATTATAATGATTTTAAATCTTTTAGTAATGAAGATCTGGCAGAAGAATTCGCTGAGGATTGGGTATTGAGAGCAGGGCGATGACACCTTTCGACTTTATCAATGCTATCAATACTAGTAAAGAAAACTTGTTTCGTGACCCACAAGCAAACAAGGATTATAATGCGTGGATTGTAAATAAAGGATTGTCTTATTTTCCAGACACCGTATTGTACGCCAATGAGATGAATTTCCACCGTAGTATACCTAAAGAATGGCAATTTCAGTTTCTACTAAATAGTATACCCAAGAAAAAGCGATTTAGTAAATGGTCTAAAAAAGACACTCGTACTGAAACTTTGTCCTTGGTTATGGAGTATTTTGGGTATTCTGAAGAGAAAGCTAAACAAGCGTTAAGTATTCTCAGTAGCGACCAATTGACTATGATACAAGAAAAATTATACAAAGGTGGAAAATAATGACTGTGGAAATGATTTACTACGACTGGACGGCAGAGTCCATGCTTGAGGTGACACTCCCAGAACCAGACAATTTTTTAAAGGTTCGTGAGACTCTAACTCGCATCGGTATTGCATCCCGTAAAGAAAATACATTGTATCAATCTTGCCATATTTTACATAAGCAAGGTAGATATTTCATTGTCCATTTCAAAGAACTGTTTGCTTTGGATGGTAAAGAATCGAATATCACATCAGGTGATATCGAGCGTAGAAATGCCATTGCTGGTTTGTTACAGGATTGGGAATTATTGACGATTCTAGATCCTAAACGTGCCGAGCAAAAAGCATCTCTATCGCAAATAAAGGTGGTCTCTTATAAAGAAAAGGACCAGTGGGAACTTGTACCTAAATATAATATTGGAAAGAAAATAAAATGATTAAACTTGAATTGAGTATTGATGAGTGCAACACTATTCTTCGTGTATTGGGCAAACACCCATTTGAGGAAGTTGTAACAATTATCCAAAAAATTAAATCACAAGGCGAGCCACAAGTGGTCGCACTTGAAGCAGAAGCAGCAAAGCAAGCAGAATTGCCAGCTGCACCTGCTGCGTAAAGAATTCACCTTAGGACCGCTAAGTTACGAATCGTATTAAAGCTGACAATACGTTAAGTTGTCGCTGGAGCCAGTAACCAGCATTAATGATATGCCTTCGGGGTATCAGTTTATTTTAACTCGCTTAATAGGAGCATACAATGTTACAATCAGTAAACACGTTAATTGACACCATTCAGGATGCCAAGAAACAAATCGTCAAGACATTCGTTCAAGACAAAACCCTAGCAGAAACCATCAACGAATTTGTAGAGTCACAACGCACTTTTACAAAGCAAGTTGCCAAGACTACATTTGAAGTTGCAACTGAGTCTGCTAAACAAGTAGCTAAATTTGATATGTCAAAGGTGAAACTATGACTTCAAATTTTATCCCTACATTCTGGACTACAAAAGATCTAGATAAATTCTTTGTTGGTTTTGATGATCAGTTTAAAACTCTTCAAAAACTACACGATGACGTAACAAAGAATATCCCTAACTATCCTCCATATAATATCAAGAGAATTGATGACACTCACTATACCATTGAGTTGGCTGTAGCAGGTTTCGGTCAAAACGAAATTGATATTGAAATTGATGGTGGTAAGTTAGTTGTTAAAGGTAATATATCTACACAAGAAGCTGAAGACAATTTCTTGTTTAGAGGAATTGCTGCACGTGCCTTTACTCGTACCTTTGCACTCAATGATCAAGTAGAAGTTAAGGACGCAGAACTATTCAATGGTATGCTTAAGATTGCTTTGGAGCGTATGATTCCAGAAGAAAAGAAACCAAAGAAAGTTCTAGTGAAAGCAAAAGGCGAGAAACAATTCTTAGCCGAAGGGAACTAAAATGGAACTCTTAAAAAAAGTTTTTAGTTTCTTTGTTGCAATGTCAGAATCTTTGCATGAAGCAAAAGAAATGCAAAGAAAATCAAAAAGGATCCCATAATGATTTATTGGATTCCAATGACAGATGATGATTGGGATTGGGTAAACGGTAAAGTACCGTCAACTCCAACAAATAAGTGAAATAAGGGGAGGAAACTCCCCTTCTCAGTTTTATCAATACCTAAATATAGGTATGATGAAAGCAAGAGTTTCCCCAAATTTAATCTCATTCGTCACGATACGTCGTGGGGATTGGATTATGAAAATATCTGTCTACAAGACAAAAGATATTTTACTGGTCGCACAACATTATTTTGAAAACGAAAAGTTTCAAGTAGTACATTTTTCAAATCAAGATGATGCTGCGAAATATATTGAAAGATTAGCAGAAGAGGTTTAACATGAGCGTGAAAGTTTTTAAATTGATCAATGGTGAAGAATTGATTGCAACAGTATCAACTCAAAACGATACTGAGTATCATCTAAGTGATCCAACAACCATTGTTATGCAGCAAACTGAACGTGGTGTTGGTGTGGCTCTAATGCCGTATATGCCATACGCTGGCAAACAAGTTACTCTCAATAAGAGTGCTGTTGCTTCTGAGGGTTCTCCTCTAGTAGAAATGCAAAATGAATATAGTCGAGTCACTGGGTCAGGAATCCAGATTGTCTCGTCTTCAGCCCTTGCTGGGCTTAGTTCCTAAGTCGTAAAATCACCCTAAACCCCTCTCTAGTAGAGGGGTTTTTTCATTGTAGGACTGCCTAAGTCATTGATCTATAAGGGGAAATAATCCCCTCAAATACTGAGGGTTACTTTGCAAAATACCTTGCCTTTAATTCATATCGCTGGTATAATAGTCTTATGATGATTGAAAAGGAACTAAAAATGATTGTAAAAACTGGTGATGTGATTCGCTCTTATGACTTTAAGCCAATGGTTGGTCGTGATGATTGTTTCGTTGAAGGTGTTGTTGAGCGTGAGACAAATGAGCAAGGTTACGATGCTTACAAAATTACCGTGACCAAAGATTCTTGGTCTGATGCGACTGACAAAGGTCGTGTTGGTAAAATTGTTTATGTACCTAAGCGTGTTTCGTTTAGTGAGTTTTCTGGTCGTATTATCAATCTGTCACGTTAATTGAAAAGGAAATATATTATGGAAAAGAAACAAATCGTTGCTACTATTTACAATCGCCCAGTTCAAACTAAATCTGAGGCACGTGCTGAATCTGAGAAAGCAATGAAGGCATTCTTACGTGCAGGTGGTGTGATTAAGGTTGATGAGCGTAAACCTCGTGCTCCAAAAGCAAAAATGTCTAGCAAAAGTTCCCGTGGCTTTGTCTCTGGTACTTCTGGCTTTGCCACTGGAATGCCACGTAAGACAACTTTTAGTTTGGTTTAATTTTAAGGAGATCATAAATGTCTGAATTCAAATCTTGGGAAGAAATGACTGCGTTGGAACAAGCCCAGTGTACTTACTCTGACTTCCATAAAGATGCTTATGGTTTCCGTCCACGTCATGTTGACACCAGTACTTGGACACTCGAAGACTTCGATCGCGAGTTCGCTGTGTTTGCTCGTGTGTGTGAACAGAATCGCATCCAAGAAGAAGCAGCAGAAGCAGAAGCCACTGCTAAGTTTGAGCAGCATGTGACCAACACAATGTGTATGGGTGCGAAAGATCGTGTTACTGCACTTCGCTGGATTATGGATGCTAGCCAAGCAGATGGCGACTGGGAATACTTCTGTTTCCTCAATGGTCTGCCATATGGTTATTTCAAAGAAATGGAAGCAGTATGATTCTGGCGAAAGAGGTGACTGTCTGGGATTGTGAAGTTGGTCAACCAAACCATACTTACTTAATGTCGGATACTAAAAGTAAGATCTATGGTTACTTTAAGTTTCACAACCCCAAAGAATTTACAATGTTTAAAAAGCCGATACGTATTGATACACGGTATCGCAAGTTTGATGTAATACAAAAGAATATTAAGGATATAGAATGAATAAATTTGTGAGTAATAAAATTGAAAATGAGTCGAATCAAGAAATTCTCTTGATCACTCAAGAAGAATGTGCTGAAGTTACACAAGCAATAAGTAAAGTGTTTAGGTTCGGCATGGATGACGAACATAATGGTGTAACAAACAGAGAGCATCTTGAAGAAGAACTTGGTGACTTACTTTGTATGATTGAGTTGTTGATTGCAAGTAATATGGTTGACGAGATGACTGTCTATCGTGCCAAGAATGCTAAGATGGCTAAACTTGCCAAGTGGTCAAACATTAAACAGGCAGCTTGATATGAATATACATAAGTTTTTCGAGAGTCTTGCGGCAAACCCTTCACGCAATTTCAAAATCGAGCAACTAACTGCACATAGCGATAACGAAATGTTACGTGAGGTAGTTCGCTTGGCTCTCGACCCATTCACTCAGTTTTACCAACGTAAGATTCCTGCTTATACCCGAGATCCAAAATTCAATACAATGACTTTGGGTTTTGCATTGAATCAATTATCTGAATTAAGTAATAGAAATGTTACTGGTAATGCAGCAATTGAATTCTTACGCAATCTTCTTTCTTCTTTAGATCCAGATGATGCTAAGGTAATTGAGCGTATCATTGATAAAAGTCTTGATTGTGGCGTACAAGTATCAAGTGCCAATGCAGTTTGGCCAGAATTGATTAAAGAATATCCTGTTATGCTTTGCTCGCCATTTGAGCAGAAACTTGTGGAAAAGATTAAGTTCCCTGCTTATGTTCAACTGAAGATGGACGGGATGCGATTCAATGCCATTGTCCGCAACGGTAAGTGCGAGTTTCGTAGTCGTAATGGTAAAGAGATTCAGTTGTTGGGTAATCTTGAAGAAGATTTTATCGCCATGGCGAATGGTGTAGATTGCGTATTCGATGGCGAGTTGTTGGTGAAAGATAAAGGTATTGTTCTAGATCGTCAGACTGGTAATGGTATTCTGAACAAAGCCAACAAGGGAACAATCAAAACTGATGAAGCACGTAAGGTTCACGCAACAGTTTGGGACTTGATTCCATACGATGCGTTTACTAAAGGTATTTGTTCTATTCCATATAATCAGCGTCTTGAATCTCTTTGTGTAATGGCTGACACATATCAGCCCAAGAAAGTTGCATTGGTAGATCGTTGGGAAGTTGATACTATGGAAGAAGTTAATACTATATTCAATGGCTTGCTTGAGCAAGGTGAAGAAGGTATTATTCTTAAGACCCATGACGGTATCTGGGAAGACAAACGTGCAAAGCATCAGATTAAATTCAAAGGTGAACTAGAATGCGATCTTAAGATTGTTGCAATCGAAGAAGGTACTGGTAAGTATGCAGGTATGCTTGGTGCAATTCTTTGCGAGTCTGTAGATGGTGTAGTAAAGGTAAGTGTTGGTTCTGGGTTCAAAGATGAACATCGCAAGAATTATGGTCAAGAATTAGTTGACAAAATTGTGGCAGTCAAGTATAATATGAGAATACGAAACAAATCTGGTGAGGAAAGTTTGTTCCTGCCAATCTTTGTTGAGATTCGTGATGATAAAAATGTTGCAGATTCTAGTGAGGATATTAAATGATACTTGATTTAGTTCAGTCGCAAAAAAGATTGTTCAACCCAAAGAGCAAAGAAGATTTAGATACGTATAAAACTTTTTTGAAAAAGGGTTGGGGTAAATCTGGTTGTCCATTTATTTTGGTATTCCCATATCAAACTGTTCCTCATATGATACAAGATAAAATTATACATAATGTTTTAGGAGTTAAAAATGACAAAAGTCGCTATTAATCGTTGCTTTGGTGGATTTGGTATTTCCGATGAAGCATTCGAAAGTTTGCTGCATCGTAAGGGTATTGCGTTTGATAAAGTAGAGAAAGAGAACTCTACATTTATTGGTGCTTCTTACTACAAAGCAGGACATGCTGGTGATGATGATTACTATTTAAGTAATTATGAGTTTTACGAAGATCGTTCTGATCCTGATTTGATTGCAGTGATTGAAGAGATGGGTCAAGAGTCATGGGGATGGGCATCAGAAATTGCTATTGTAGAAATTCCAGATGATGTCAAGTGGCACATTCATGAGTATGATGGTATAGAACATGTGGCAGAAAATCATAGAACTTGGTATTAATTATGAAAAAAGAACTTGACGAAGCACTATGTGCAAAGTATCCGCTGATCTTTAAGGATCGTCATGCAGATATGCGCACCACAGCCATGTGCTGGGGACTTGAATGTGGTGATGGTTGGTATAACATCATCGATGTTCTTTGTGGTCTGTTGACTTCTGAATATCGTAGCGCACAAAGTCAGTATGAATATATCAAAGATAAAGTTGGCCAACCAACATTTGGATTCAAAGATAATGGAGATCCAGTTGGTAAAATTGTCACTCAAGAACTGATTGATGAACGCAAAGCAAAGATGGAAGAAGAAGAATTGAAGGTTCCAGTTGCTGTTCAAGTAAAAGAGAAGTTCGGTGGACTTCGATTCTATGTTCATGCTGCAACTGATAAGCACTACAGCTATATCTCATTTGCTGAGAGTATGAGTTATCGTACATGTGAAGAGTGTGGTGCTCCAGGAAAAACATACACCGATGGTTGGCATATGACTCTCTGCGATATTCACGCTGCGATGAACGGTAAAGAAGAAGAGTATGAGTATAAGGAGAATGAATAATGTTTTATGGTAAAGATAATGTTGACGCAGATTTCACTCTACTTCTAAACAAATTAGAACAGCAAGAATTGTTTCTGTTCGAACCAATGCCAAGTTATAAGAATAGCGAAAGGTGGACTGACGAATTTCGTGTTCGTGATGGTCATACTAAACTTGCTGATGGTTCTTGGGTGACTATTATTAAAGTCACCACTTGGGTTGAGAAACTTAAGAAAGACACTGAAGATTTGTATACAAGTTATCAAACAAATTTACAAGAGATTCGTTTGTTGAAACAACAAAGACGTGAGATGGAATATGGGTTGCGTGTTGCCGAAAAGGCATTGAAGAATTCACTTGCTATTACTAAGGAGATAATTAATGAGTGATTATCGTCCAGACAAGTGGGTAGTTGTCAAGATTACCAGTGATGGTCACGCACCAATCCATAAAGTATTTGCTTGTTGGTATGGTGGATACTTAGGTTCAGATTCTTGGAAACTAAACAGTGGCATTACCAAAGTTACCTATGAAGGACATGTTTATTCCTTTGAAGGTTCTTCTGGTTCTGTGTATGAATGTCATGCAGATTGTTACGGAACGAACGGATATGGTGGTGGTGTTCTAAATCAGATGATTGCCAATGCCGCAAAGAATGAAATCACTATTGAGATTTTACCAGAAGAAACTATTTTTACGGAGATTGAATATGAGTAAATATGTTTTAGTTGATACTGTTCTTCAATATCGTATGCGTTATATTATTGAAGTACCTGATGATCATAATGATCGAGAGTATCCTTGTACTGCTGAACAGTGGGCAGCTGACACAGTTACATCTGAAGAGATGAAAGAGTTTTCTCAACTATACCTTGGAGAAACTATTTTTAGCACTCGTGAGATCGCTAAAGAAGAGATTGTTCCCATGTGTGATAAAGAGAATGACTATGCTCAAGCATGGGATGATGAAAAGAAACTGGAAGTGTTTGTTACTCCAGTTGGTTATAAGAGAGACTGGTAATGTTTGTATTTGACGTAGAAACTTTGGGTGTAGAATCCACTTGTGTAGTTTTATCTGCTGCAATGGTTCACTTTGATCCAGAGAAACGACCAACGTATCAAGACTTACTTGACAATGCGTGCTTTGTGAAGTTCGATGTCAAAGAACAGATGAGTGTTGGTCGCACTGCGTCAAAGTCTACGCTAGAATGGTGGAAGTCGCAACACGAATATGTTCGCAAAGTTTCACTAGATCCATCACGTGAAGATATGACTGTGGAAACTGGAATGCAAAAATTCTATGATTACATGGCTAAGTTTCCAAATGCAAAACAACAAACAATGTGGGCACGTGGGTCACTGGATCAGATGGCAATAGATTCGCTAGCAGTTAAATTTGACTTAGAAGAAATTACAGGGTATAATGTATGGAGGGATGTTAGAACGGCAGTCGATATCCTATACGGAACTACTAATGGATACGTTGAAGTAGTGCACCCACTATTTTCTAGACACGAAGTTATCAAGCATCATCCTGTTCACGACTGTGCCCTTGACGCAATGCAATTAATGTATGGAAAACAATAATGATTTTTTATTCGCACGTATTCCCATTCGGCAACAAAATGTGTGTCCGTGGGTACGAGAATGGTAAACCCTTTCAACGCAAGATTGACTTTTATCCAACTCTGTATGTAAACGCAAAGACTCCAAACACTGAGTGGGCTACTCTCACAGGGCAAGCTGTTGAAGAAATCAAACCTGGAACAGTAAAAGAAACACGAGAGTTTGTCAAACAGTATGAAGATGTCAGTGGCTTTGACATCTATGGTAATACCAACTACGTTTGTCAATACCTTAGCGACACTTATGAAAGTGATATTCGTTGGGACATGGAACAGATCAAAGTGTTTACCATTGACATTGAGACTGCCACTGAGTCAGGATTCCCAGATATTAAATCAGCCAATGAAGAGATCCTATTAATCACGATTAAAGATTTGCAGTCCAAGCGTATCATTACGTTTGGATCACGTGCATTTGTTCATGGTCGTGATGATGTAATCTACGTTCATTGTAAAGACGAACTGCACCTGCTCAAAGAGTTTATGATTTGGTGGCAGCAAAACTACCCAGATGTTTTAACTGGTTGGAATATTAACTTCTTTGACGTGCCGTATTTAATCAAGCGTGTTTCCCGTGAACTTGGCGAAACCATCGCCAATAAGTTTTCACCATGGGGTTATATCAATGAGCGTAAGATATTTGTTAAAGGTAACGAAGAAATCTCCTACGACATTCATGGAGTTTCCCAGCTAGACTATCTTGACTTGTATAAAAAGTTTACTTATCAAAAGCAAGAGTCTTATCGTCTTGATTACATTGCACAAGAAGAACTCGGTGATGCCAAGAAAGAAAATCCAGGTGATACGTTCAAAGACTTTTATAATGATCACTGGCAGCAGTTTGTTGAATATAACATCCACGACGTAGAGTTGGTTGATAAACTTGAAGACAAGATGCGACTAATTGAGTTGTGCCTAACTATGGCGTACAACGCAAAGATTAACTATGAAGATGTGTTCTCTCAAGTACGTATGTGGGATGCCATTATCTACAATCACTTGCGTAAGAAAAAGATTGCCATTCCAACAAAGACTGGTTCAAGTAAGAATGAACAGTTTGAAGGTGCGTATGTAAAAGATGTTTTGGTTGGTGGTCATAAATGGGTAGCTTCCTTTGACTTGAACTCACTGTATCCGCATTTGATTATGCAGTATAATATCTCACCAGAAACTCTTACCTCAGAAAAGATTAGCGTAACTGTTGACAAATTGCTGAACAAAGAAGTTGATACATCATATGCCAAACGTAGAGATCTAGCATTAACTGCCAATGGTTGGACATATCGCAGAGACGTCAAAGGGTTTATGCCTGAGTTAATGGAAAAGATGTATGCCGATCGTTCAAAGTTTAAAAAGCAGATGCTTAAGATTGAACAAGAATATCAAAACGACAAATCCAAGAAAGATCTTCTCAAAGAGATTAGCCGACTGAACAATCTACAGATGGCTATGAAGATTGCACTGAACTCTGCTTATGGTGCCATGGGTAATCAGTACTTCCGATACTTTGATATTCGTATGGCTGAAGGCATTACTACCAGTGGTCAACTATCCATTCGTTGGATGGCGAACAAACTAAACGCATTCTTGAACAAAACTCTCAAGACTGAAGGTAAAGACTTTGTTATTGCGATTGACACTGACTCAATCTATCTTACGCTTGAGCACTTGGTTGAGAAAGTTTGTGAAGGTAAAGATACTGCCGCAAAGATTAAGTTTATGGACAAGATCTGCGAAGAAGTCTTTCAACCATTCATTGATCAAGGTTATCAAGAACTAGCTGAGTATATGAACGCATACTCGCAAAAGATGATTATGAAGCGTGAGGTGCTGGCTGACAAAGGTATCTGGACTGCCAAGAAACGATATATCCTTAACGTGCATAACTCTGAGGGTGTTCAATACGCAAAGCCCAAGCTAAAGGTAATGGGTCTTGAGATGGTTAAGTCAAGTACTCCTGCAGCAATTCGTGATAAGCTACGAGAATCTATTGATGTAATTCTTAAAGGTAATGAAGCTGACTTGCACGCATACATTGAAACATTCCGTGCCGAGTTTAACCAAATGCCTGTTGAAGCCATTGCATTCCCTCGTGGTGTTAATGGCTTGCGTCAGTATGCTGGTTCTCCGATCTATTCAAAAGGTACACCGATTCACGTGCGTGGTTCTCTGTTGTATAATCACTACGTTAAAAAGTTTGGACTAGATAGAAAGTACCAGCTAATTAAAGAAGGTGAGAAGATTAGGTTTATCTACGTCAAGAAACCAAATCCATTTAATGAGGATGTCATTGCATTCCCGCAATCTATTCCTAAAGAGTTTGGACTTGAAGAGTTTATTGATTATGAACTGCAGTTTAAAAAGACTTTCCTTGACGCAATGCAAACTGTAATTGAACCACTTGGTTGGAAAGTTGAACATCAATCATCATTGGAAGACTTCTTTGGATAATATTCGTATCATTAAAACAGGAATCAATGTTTCAAAGATTTTGAAACAGTTGCAAGAATATCCACAAGATTGGGGTTCTCAGAAAAGCATTGAAGGTGTTAAAGACTTAACCAAAGATTATGATGCTTTAAAATTCTTACAAATGGATGTTGGTGCTTTGCAATTAGTTATGGGTGTTGTTTCCAGCAAAGAACAATTTGTTGGAGATAGTGAAATCTCTAGACCAACACCAGCATATGAAAGACACACAGAAGTCGTTAGATTCTTAAAACGAAATTTTAAGAAATTTGACAGATGTGGATTTTTGTCATTACCAATAGGTGGTATTGTCGGTCAGCATATTGACATTGGTAGTTACTATCAAACCAGAGATAGATACCATCTTGCAATTCAAGGCACATACATATACACAGTTGGTGGTGAATCTGTTACAGTTGAACCTGGAACTCTGCTTTGGTTCAACAATAAACTACCTCACGGAACGCAAAACACTGGAGATTGTGTTCGCATAACATTTGTGTTTGATGTACCCCACAAGAAATAAAACTTTACTTATATACATATATCGCGTATAATAGTTATTGAAACTCAACGAAAGGCTAAAATGGGCATTCTAGATAAAATTAAAAAGAACAGTACGATTAAAGAATCTGCTATTCTATCACAATCAAAGTTCTTTCAAAAGAAAGATATGATTCCTACTTCAGTACCAATGATCAATGTGGCATTGAGTGGTCGTTTGGATGGTGGTTTAACTCCTGGACTTACAATGTGGGCTGGTCCAAGTAAACACTTTAAGACAGCATTTTCTTTGTTAATGGCAAAAGCATATATGGAAAAGTATGCTGATGCTGTTTTGCTATTCTATGATTCAGAGTTTGGTACACCACAGTCTTACTTTGATTCGTTTGGTATTGATACTGAGCGTGTCATTCATACCCCAATCACTGACGTTGAAGAATTGAAGTTTGATATTATGAATCAGCTTGGTGGTATTGAACGTGGTGAACACGTAATTATCGTTGTAGATTCTATTGGTAACTTGGCTTCAAAGAAAGAAGTTGAAGACGCATTAGACCAAAAGTCTGTTGGTGATATGACTCGTGCAAAACAAATGAAGTCATTGTGGCGTATGGTTACTCCGCACTTAAACCTTAAAGATATTCCTTGTGTGGTTGTGAATCATACTTATATGGAAATTGGTTTATATCCAAAAGCTATCGTTGGTGGTGGTACTGGTTCTTACTACTCTGCTGACAATATCTTTATTCTTGGTCGTCAGCAAGAAAAGGATGGCACCGAAGTTGTTGGATACAATTTTATTATTAACGTAGAAAAGTCAAGATATGTGCGAGAAAAATCTAAAATCCCTGTTAGCGTATCTTTTGATGGTGGCATTAGCCGTTGGTCTGGTTTGCTTGACGTTGCTCTTGAATCTGGACATGTCATCAAACCTAGCAATGGTTGGTATCAAAAGGTAGATGTAGAAAGTGGTGAGATGGACGATAAGAAATATCGCATCAAAGAAACTGATACCAAAGAGTTTTGGATGCCAGTTCTAAAGCAGAAATCTTTTATTGATTTTGTCAAAGGTAAGTACACAGTTGCATCTAGCGATATTTTAAAAGACGAAGACATCGATGCAGAACTTGCAGCAATTGATGATGAAGAATAAACCTTACGTTGTCGTTGAAAACAAAGAAGGGTTTGATGCGATAAAGTTGACCGAAAATCCGTTTGATGGTATAATTTATACTTACGGTAGAGTTTCTTTTGATGAAGATGAAACAACTGGGTATATCAAACTTAAATTTGATTACGAGATTTTAGATTATGCGGATAAAGGTTTAAGTGATAAAAAACCATTTGAAAAATACATTGGTGATATATTGCAAGAACTTATTCGTGAAGGTATTGAAAATAACAATTTAACATACGCAGGTGGTATTGATGAGAATAGAACAGGCGATCCTATCGAACCTGATTCACAATGAGGAATATTGCCGCAAGGTAGTCCCTCATTTAAAGAAAGAGTATTTCGCTGATAGAAAAGAAGCAGCAATCGTTATGATTCTGCTTAATTTCTTTGAGCAATACAATAAGCCAGCAAGTCCTGATATTTTACAGATTGAATTATCTAATCTTAAAGGGTTCACGGATAAAGAGATTCCTGAGATGCAGGAATACGCCAAGACTTTACAAGCTGATGTTGCTACCAATCAAGATTGGTTGATTGAAAATAGTGAGAAGTTTTGTAAAGATCGTGCCGTGTATAATGCCATTCTAGATTCAATTAAGATTATTGACGGTAGAGATAAGGTACATACTCAAGACGCCATTCCAACAATTCTTTCTGAAGCACTTGGTGTGTGTTTTGATAATCACGTTGGTCACGATTACTTACAAGATGCTGAATCTCGATTTGACTTTTACCATAGAGTTGAAGAAAAGGTGGCTTTTGATCTTGAGATGTTTAACAAGATTACCAAAGGTGGATTGTCCAAGAAAACCTTAAACATTGCCCTAGCTGGTACTGGTGTTGGTAAGTCACTCTTTATGTGTCACGTTGCTGCTGGTGTTCTTATGCAAGGTAAGAATGTTCTATACATTACTATGGAAATGGCTGAAGAACGTATCGCTGAACGTATTGACGCAAACTTGTTGAATCTTACTATGGATGAACTAAAGGTAGTTGATAAAGATATCTTTGATTCACGTCTAGCAAAGATCGCCAATAAAACCAAAGGTACGTTGATTGTAAAAGAATATCCTACTGCAAGTGCACATGCTGGTCACTTCCGTGGATTGCTTGAGGAACTTAAATTGAAGCGTGAGTTTACGCCAGATATTATTATGATTGACTATCTTAATATCTGCGCATCTTCCAGAATGAAGCAAGGTGCAAATGTAAACTCTTATACATATATTAAGGCTATTGCTGAAGAACTACGTGGACTTGCTGTTGAGTATAACGTACCTATTCTTAGTGCAACTCAAACTACAAGATCTGGTTTTACTAATTCAGATCCAGGACTTGAAGATACTTCAGAGTCATTTGGTTTGCCAGCAACTGCTGACTTTATGTTTGCCTTAGTGAGTAATGAAGAACTCGAGCAGTTGAATCAGATTATTGTAAAGCAGTTAAAGAATCGTTATAACGATCCAGGTTTTTATAAACGATTTGTTATTGGTATTGATCGCAGCAAAATGAAACTGTATGACGTTGAGATCTCGGCACAAAGCGGATTATCTGATGCAGGTACTAAAGACGATAAGCCTATGTTCGATAAAAGTGAATTTGGTAAACGTATACATAATGAAGAACAATTTAGTGGATTTAAGTTTTAAGGAGCCAAAATGGTAAAAGTTATTGTAGCAGAAAACAAATATGATGCAAAACACATGTTGGGTCAATTTCCAACTGAAGCAGATTACGATCTTTTAATTGAAGAAGATATGGACGTTTATATGCCAGAAGTTCCAGGACATCCTGAACTGACATATACCGAAGAACGTATTGTTCTTAAGTTTCGTAAGAATTACTTTACAAAAGAACAGCAAGAGCAAGCATACGTTGGTTTGAGAGAAGCTGCTGTTGAATCTCAGAATCGTGGTATTGCTGCTGGTCCACGTCAAGGTTCATTGGGTAATCGCCAGTGGGTAACAGACTACGAATATGATATGCTTGACGTATTCTTAAAGCCAAGTGAAAACTTGTTTGGTGACGATCCAGTTGAAGTTGTTCGCAATAAACATAAAAACATTGCTGCCAATGCTTCTAATCGTGCACGTGTTTGGTCAGTTGATGGTGTCAAGAAAGAGAACTTTGTATTTGACACTTGGGTTGATACTATTCGTAAACTAACACCCGATGCTGCCAAAGAAGAAGCAGAACGTGTAGCTGAAGATCTTATCTGCGCAACAACTTACGCAAACTCAGTTCACTCTGGCATTGCTGGTTGGTTCGATAGATATCCACGCATTCCTTATGGTCGTGCCACAAGTTATACTCGTGACAACTTTGACAAGTTTAAGATGGCGTTTCCTTTCTTACAAACTCTATCACAGGGTTTTAAAGAATTGTTACCGTGGAGATATGGCAATCAAATGGCAGCAGCAAATAAACTAGATCCAAACTATTTGGTTCCAGGTACGCCATTTACTACCATTACCGTAAACAAAACTTTCCGTACTGCTTGCCATTATGATGCTGGCGATCTAACAAGTGGATTGTCTAATCTACTGACTCTTTCAAACACTGGTAACTATTCTGGTTGTTACTTGGTTGCACCTGAGTATCGTGTAGCGGTTAATGTGCGTCCAGGAGATTTGTTGTTGATTAATAACCACGAAGTTATGCACGGAAATACTGAAATTAAAGTGCACGATGAAATCTCAGAACGTATTAGCTTGGTTTGCTACTTCCGTGAAAAGATGCTTGAGTTGGGTTCAAAAGAGTATGAAGATACTCGTTTCCAATTCGTTGAAGATCGTCGTAAGAATAAAGAACATCCAGAGAACAGAGCATTGTGGAATGGCGTATCTCCAGGTATGTGGGAATCAGATGAGTGGTATGATTACCTACGCAGCAAACTTGGTGAAGAACAACTGGTGAAGTATCATCCAGAATCACAAAAGGCTAACTCACTAGAAAGTTTCTTCTGATGTGTGCCGTCATTGGAGCCATCCTGCAGAAACCAACTCTGCAGGATTTTGATATGTTACATCGTGTATTCCTAGAGTCCAAGATTCGTGGTATGCACGCAACTGGAATATCTTATGTCAAGAATGACCGAGTTGTTACTGAGAAGCACCCTGTACCTGCCAATGAGTTTCCTTTTAATTTTGCAGAGTATGTTAATGAAGATGGGAATCTCTACCTTATTGGTCACTGTCGTTACAGCACTAGCGATCTTGAGTATAATCAGCCAATTGGTAATGATTTACATTCAATAGTTCACAATGGAGTTATCACTCAAGAACTACCAGAACGTTGGAAAGAATTGTATAATTATGATTGTGAAACAAAGAACGATAGCGAGTTAGTCCTACACTCGCATTCGCCACTTGAAGAGTTTCCTGATATGTCTATGGGTGTTTGTGAATTAACCAACGATAAGAAGCTACTTGCGTATCGTAACGGCAAGCGACCATTATACTTGACTAGTATTTCAAATGGATGTATAATTACTTCTACTGCTGATATTCCTAAACGTGCAGAAGTAGAAGGATTCCCTATTAACCTTTTACCAAACCACTATACTACATTTGATAGTGAGTTGGCTATGACTATTGAAAAGGTTAATATTGATGCTGTTGATTACCAACTTATAGGTGACTGATGAACTATCCAAAAGAAAAATTTACATACGGTATGGAAATAGAGTGGGGTGATGTTCCTCGCTCTTTTTCAATTCCAGAACATCTTGGTACTTGGGAATACTCCGAGCGAGATATTATTAACCTACGTGATCCATACAAAAATGTATGTGCAGATCCATTGGGTGAAGATCCTCCATTTGGTGGCGAGATTAATACCAAGCCAACTCGTACTTGGGCTGGTCAAGTAGAACGATACTTTGAACTGCAGAAACTATTTACTGATGCTGGTCATCCACCAACAGTAGGTGTTACTGCCCATACACACATTCACTGTCGCATTCCTGGATTGCGTGACGACATCGATGCACTAAAGCGACTAACCAAATATATTAAAGATAACCAAACAACAACAGTTGATCGTGTTTATGGTTTCTATGACCACAATCAAATGAAAGGTGCCAAAGGTGCCAAGATGTATTTGAAGTTTGATGGTGGTCGCACTATGCCAGATTATATGAGTGATAACATTATCAATCTAGCCACTGACTTCAATTCTTTTATTAAGATGCACGCTGCAGGTAAAGATGGCGTTTCAATGGGTAGACCATTTCGTTATGCCATTAATATGTATGCACTGAAACATATTGATACTGTAGAGTTTCGTTTATTCCGTGGCACGTTGGATAAAGTAGAATTGGAATCTTGCTTTCGTTTCGTTGAAGACTTTCTTGATGCTGCATTAAATGATGGTGCCAGTGTAGATGATCTAATCAATACCAATGGTTATACGTTTCCACCAATGCAGTGGGATCTTGCTCAATTCATTGGATGGGAAAAGACAAAGCACCCAGAAGATCGTGGTGAGAAAGTGAGAACTCTTGTTGAGGTTGAGTAAATGTTCACGTGATGATTTTGTAAATAGTATATCTACTGACAAGGGAGATAACTTTGCAAAAACATTTGTTGCTAAAGCAGATATGCAAGATCAATGGGAGTATTGTATCGGTGCTTGGGATGGTAACGAATTAACAGCTGCAATTATAACTACCATATCCAAAAATAAACCCCACGTGGCTAACCTGCAACTCTTACATACCTTTGTAAAACACCGAGGAAAGGGAGCTGCCAGGATCCTATGCGAGGACTCTTTAAAGCGTGCTAGAGCGTCTGCAGCGACTTACTTTAGGGTATCCTCAGAGAAGTCTGCCGTAGGCTTCTACGAGCGTCTAGGGTTCCGATTCTGGGGTTCCCAAAAGAGTGGTTGTCAGCTGTCCATCTTTAGGATAGGGGGAGATACCTTCCTACAGGGCGACTACGACCTTTCCGACATGACCATCAATAAAGCGGTCAACCGTAAGGGTAAGGGAGGTTGTACGACCCTCTACGACCTTGCTACGAGCCAAATAGGGGTCAAATTAGATCAAATTTAGCTTTACTTTAATTGCAAAATAGGGTATAATAAAGGTTGGACAATTGAGGAATTTATTATGACACACTTGAGAAAAGAAAATTTAGCTGTTGTTACAAGAGAAATCGCAAAAGACCATTGGGTTGCAAACTTAGATGGAACTAAATCAAGAGCAGTTTCTTGGTGTAAGACTTGTAGAGTTTATAAACCATTGACTGCATTTTATTTGAAATCAAAAAGTACAAGAAAACATAGCAATCATGTCAGAGGTGATTGTTGTATTTGTTTTGATGAAAAGGTTAAATCATCAAGAGAGATACGAGAAGACTTACAAGCACAAAAATCATTAGGTAAAATCTTTCAGATAAATGGATTATAGGCTACAACAAAATCGCAGAGAAGCATTCATACGCTGGTACGCATGGTCATTGAAGTATGATGATTGCGACCCAGCAGTATGGGCAACTAACTATATAAACGATCGTTACGAACATAACGACGAGCAGAAACTTTGGTTGTGTTGGTTATATGGTAATACATACTATCTGCCAACTGCTTGGGTATTGATGAACGAGTTTCCCGACTATGAGTTGGCAACTGTTGATCGTATGACTCAATGGAATACTGCTAATTATAAACGTCTACGTTATCAGACTGACACAAAATGGAACAAGGGGCATCTTCCAACCATGTTCGCATCGTATCAACAATTCATTGGTGGAAGAACACAAAGGGACAGATTGGAAAGTTATTATGGAAACACTGAGAAGGACAACTTTGATAACTTGTGGGAAGGCATTAAGTCTAGCTTGCATAAGTTTGGTCGTTACAGTACTTGGTTTTATCTTCAGCATCTTAAGCATACCTCTGGTGTTCGGATCGATCCTACTTCTCTCATGCTGGACGATTATGATGGCTCTCGCTCTCATCGTAATGGATTACTTTATGCCCTCGGACAAGAAGACAGTGTGGATAGAAAACTCACTGCAGTGGAGTATGCAAATCTTGAGTCACAAGCCCAAGAGATTCTTGCAGAGACGAAAGCAAGATTTCCAGAACTCGCATCGTCTATAGATTACTTTACAATGGAAACCTGCCTTTGTTCGTATAAGAAAATCTTTAGAGAACACCACGGCAGATACCTTGGGTATTACCTAGATCGTCAAGCTGAGGAAATTATTAAAGTTGAAGGTGATGGATGGTATGGTATTGATTGGGATGTGCTGTGGCAATCCCGAGAAGAAACTATTGATTTACGTCTAGATCACAAGCGTGGTATAGATAAAGAAAAGTTTAAGTATTTTACCAATACAGGTAAAATGGATAATCTTGAGTGGATGTTTGATGATGAACAGCGACAAGCTATTGGACTAGAGGAATTTTTATGAGAAAATTGATTGCAGTTGGTGGTTCTCCAGGAACAGGTAAAACTACCTTGTTCCGTAAATTTATGGAAGGTAAAACTTGGGAGAGAGTTGAGCCCAAGAAAATGTTACCTGCACTCTACTGTGCCGAGTTAGATCTTTACATTCTAGGCAAGTACGAAGATGGTGAAACATTCGCTGGAACAGATCGTTTAAGTATGGCTGTTCAACCAGTGGCTCAACAGTTCGTTAAGGAAACTACGTCAAATATCTTATTTGAAGGCGATCGTATCTTTAACCAGTCTTTCCTAGAATTCTCTATGGAGTTACCCGATACCGATCTACAAGTGATATTCCTAAAGGTTCCCAAGGAAATGCTTGAGCAAAGGTATAAGGATCGTGGATCCGACCAATCGGAGATATTCCTAAAGGGTCGTAATACTAAATATAATAACCTATTGTCAAATTTTGAGTTGATGCCGTACATTACTGAGTTTGTGAACACTAACTTAGAGGAGCAGGGGAAAGTTCTAACCTTTTTAGAAGGTCAATTAGGGTAAGGATAGGACTTTCTAGGATTATGAATTACCTAGAAACCGCAGACTTCAATTGGATGGAAATGCTCAATTTCTATGAGCAACCATTTAGAGCTAAACTCATTCCATCAAAAGTATGGAGAGATCTCGACAAGTATAAAAACGATAGCGTTGGTTTAGCCAACTATACTAAAAAGTGGCGTACCAAAATAGAGTTTAGAAAAGCACCATCTGCAGCAAAGGTTTGGAAAACCTACGCATCAATCGGTGGTGAATATTCCCCAGATGAACGTCAGTGTGCCTTACAAATCTACACACTGGACTTTGATAAGTTTCCATTCACCAAGGTATCTTGGGATAGATTTAAGTATCGCTTTATTCAAACTCTGATGCACGAGTTGATTCACTTTATGCAGTACGATCGTCGTGGTGACGAGTGGAGCAATTACGTATTACCGCATAAGAAAGTTGGTCACATTAAGAAAGATGCTGAGCGTAGATATCTTTCTGAGTTTGATGAGATACAAGCATACGCTCATTGCATTTATCTAGACTTTAAAATGTTTCGCCCAAGATTAGAGATAGAAACTTTACTTGGCAGAGCGGGACAATATACAGATTCAAAGACTTTACATTACTTCCTAAAGACATTCAACTACGACTACAAGAATAACGCTGCGATTCCAAAGGTAATGCAGCAGATTATCAAGTGGGACAACAAGTATCAACGATACGCCAACAAGCCTAAATAGTAGTCTAATGGGATTACTATGGCAACAGATTACTCAAAACTAGCAGCATCCGCAAAGAAGATGGTAGATTATCTTTCCACCAAAGGTGTTAAGGTAGCACTAAAATCATCAAGATATCAAGCTCAAATTAAAGCAGTTGAGATTGCATTCTCAGGCACACTTGACGCATTCTTAAAAACTGTTGGTATAACTGCAACAGTTACTGACCTAACTCCCACAGAAGAAAAAGCAATTTCTGGTAAGTACAAAGCCAAGCTAATGACTCTTACCAAAGTTCTTGGTACTATTGCCAAGGGTGAAACCTTTTACATTGTAAATACCTATACTGAAAAAGGTACGCTAAAAACAAAAGAGTTAGCACCAGAAAAGTTTAATCTAACTACTAGCAAATACACAACACTAGAATCTCTGGATAAAGCTGTATTGACTGGTATTAAAGAAAACGCTACCCTACCATCAGATATTAAAGTTGTGCTAACAGAATTATATAAAACAGTTAGCACAAACAAAAACCCCAAAGACATTATTCCAATGACTACTCCAGCCAAGAAATCATTTGCTGGAGTTAAGCCACAAGACAAACAAGCTATTGGTAAAGACTTTGGTGAAGTTCTTTCTATGCGTTGGTATTTAACTCAACCATTTGCTTCCACTTGGCAACAAGCATTCTTTTCAGATATTAGTAATGAAGCATTGGTAGACTTTGTTGTTATGAAAAAATCTGGCAAAGAAACTATTCGTACTGACATATCAGCAAAGTTTGAAGCAGGTGCTGCACCATCTATTGGTGCCATTGTTACTAATATTGATAAAGTTTATAAAGCTCCAAACAAAGATGAAGCCATTGTAATTAATGTGCTAAAAGCATTGGCTGGCGAAAATGATAATACATCAACTAAGATTTTAGCTGCCATGAAATCTCTTAATCTGCCAGCGTATACCACACTAAAGAAAACTATTGGTGCCAAAGGTAACTTTACTATTCAAGATATTTCTGCACATATTCAACAGATTGCCAAAGTAGGTAAAACTGATAAGGCTAGAATTAAATTATTTAAATCTACATATGAAGAGTTTTATAATGTTCTTGGTAAAAACGCAAGCGATGATTCTGTTAATATTGTAATGACACCAACTACATATAAAAAGTATTATTCATTGGTAATGGCACCAATGGGTTATGCCCTAGTTGATTATATGAATAAACAACCACAGTATCAAGAAGTGTTAAATAAGATTAGTCAGTATATGAAAACCGAGCAAGTATACTTAAATTTCTCTGGTGATAACCTAGAGTTTAAAAAGAAACTGTTTTCAAAGGCTGAGTTTAAATTTGCCTACGGAGCCAACGCTAAAGACTCCGACAACACAGGCATCAAGTTCTCTATGAAATAACCCTCAATTTCTGAGGGGATTACATAAATCGCTTGACTTTAATTGCAAGATAAGGTATAATAAAGGTATGAAGTTGAAAAGTTTAAAGGGTTTTATAGTCGAAGAAAAGAATACCCACATGGAACATCTAGAAGATCTAGTGTTCAATGAAGGTACAGTCGGCACTCAAAAAGCCATCAACTTTATCAAAGACCTCCGTGATATGTTGGCAGGTCACAGCAAAACTAAAATCTCAGCCACGGTAAAGTGGGATGGTGCACCAGCTATCTTTGCTGGTATCGATCCAAGAGATGGCAAGTTCTTTATCGCCAAAAAAGGTGTATTCAATAAAGAGCCAAAGATTTATAAAACTGCCGCAGAAATTGATGCTGATACAGATGGCGATCTAGCCGCAAAATTCAAAGTTGCTCTTACTGAGTTTAAGAAACTTGGTATCAAGTCTGGTGTGTATCAAGGCGATCTAATGTTTACCAAATCTGACTTAAAGAAACAAGTCATTGATGGCGAGTCATACATTACCTTTCACCCAAACACTATTGTGTATGCTGTTCCAGAAAACAGCGACCTAGCCACGAAAATCAAGAAAGCAAAGATTGGTGTTGTATGGCATACTACCTATACTGGAACTTCATTTGAAACAATGAAAGCATCCTTTGGTAAAGGTATTGTTGAACACTTAACAGCTTCACCAAGTATCTGGATGGATGATGCCACATATAAAGACTACTCTGGCACTGCTTCTTTTACTGCCGATGAAACCGTAAAACTAAATTCTATTATTACCGCAGCCCAAGCTAAATTAAATAGTATTACGCCAGCAGCTTTAAATGCCATAAGTCAAAATGAAGAATTGTTAATTCAGATTAAAACATACAACAATACAAAGATTCGTTCTGGTGAGGGATTCGCAAATACCAAAGAACACGTTAAAGGATTGTTTGATTATATCCACGCTAAACTAGAACCAAAGCAAAAAACCGAAAAGGGTAAAGCTGCTGGTGAAGCAAAACGCAAAGAAATATTAAAATACTTTGCTGAGCATAAACCAAGTGATGTTCAAGCAATCTTTGATCTAGTCAATATTCTTACCGATGCCAAAGAAATGGTTGTCACAAAGATGAATCAAGCTGGTCATATTTCTACGTTTCTTAAAACTGCAAGCGGATTTAAAACAACAAGCGTTGAGGGATTTGTTGCCATTGATAGATTGAAGGGTGGTGCTGTTAAAGTTATTAACCGTATGGAATTCAGTCGTTCAAATTTCTCTGCTGACATTATCAAAGGGTGGCAAAGATGAAATATATTTTAGTAGCTGCACTATTTTTAAGCGGATGTTCAGTAATATTACCAGTTAAACACGACCCAGCATTATTCAATAATCTAGTTGAAGTTAAGGTTGCTGTTGATAAACTAAATTGTGAAAACAAAGACTGGTTAGATGCGCAAAATAAAATTACACATCTAAGAGTTTATACTGAATTGAGAAAAGACCCACAAGCAAATTCTGTGGTTCAACTTGGTGAAGCGATCGAAAAGGCAAAACAATCTAACAACAAGACGTTTTGTGAGTCTATTTTAAGAATCAATAAGACTCGCATTGACGTTATCGCAGACGCATGGAGAGGCAGATGATTCTAGAAGAATTAAGAGAAGTGGCTGGAGTAGGTGGACCTGCTGCACAATTAGCCAATGAACTATTGGTATTAGCCGATAAAAAGGCTATTGGTGAGTTAAGTCAAGAAGAGTTTGAGTATCTAGTTAGAGAAATCGCTGATATACGTGCTCAACAGGATTTAGCCAATGATGAGATTGCTTGTCGTTGGATCGTTGCTGCTGCCCAAGCTATTATTTCTGTGGTGTAGGAGATAGAGAAAAGCTAAATAATAGGTTGAAACTACAATTTTATAGATGGATTAAATGAAGAAATACAGACAATTAATAAAAGAACTTCCTACAAAGAAAGTAGTGTTTGCCTTTGGTCGGTTCAATCCACCGACAACAGGTCACGAATTGCTTGTAAAGACAGTCAAAAAGCTGGCTAGCACTGGTAGTGCTGACCACGCCATCTACGCTTCAAAAACTCAAGATGCTAAAAAGAATCCACTCTCAGTGGATAAAAAAGTTCAGTACCTTGGCAAAATGTTCCCAAGCACAAAGTTTGTGGCTGCCAATCAAAACGTAAGAACTTACATCGAAGCAGTTAAAGAACTCAATAAAAAATACAAAAACCTTGTTATGGTCGCAGGTAGTGACCGTGTTCAAGCGTATCAAGAATTACTAAACAAATACAACGGCAAAGAATTTCACTTTGATACTATCGAAGTAGTATCTGCAGGTGAGCGTGATCCAGACGCAGATGATGCTTCTGGCATGTCTGGAACAAAGATGCGTAGCTTAGCTTCAAAAGGAGATTATTCTTCTTTCAAGAAAGGGTTGCCCTCAACCTTACGTGATATTGACGGTAAGCGTTTGATGAATGATGTGCGTTTAGGTATGGGCATTGAAGCTATCAAAGAACAAGTTCGTTTTGACGTTGATGCTTTACGTGAGGAATTCTTCAAAGGTAAGATTTACACAGTTGGTCAATTTGTTGAGTCAGACAATCAACGTTACGAAATCATTGATCGTGGTAGCAACTATCTTGTGCTAGTAAACAGCACAGGAGAAACTTGTAAGAAGTGGATTCAAGATGTTACTTTATCTGAAGACCAATTACAAGAAGATGTTACAGGTGGACCAGCCCCAGAGCAAATTACATTTAAAGGTTACACAACTAAAAACTTTGGCAGAACTGCTGATGCAGCCAAAGCGTTTCAAGATACAATCGCTCGTGCTTCAGAAAAAGATCCAGTGGCAGTTTTGAATGCGTTAAAGTCAACTGACACTTATATGGGTATTAATGATCGTCACATTGCTGGCGAAGAATTAACTGACGCTGAGATTACTCAGTGGAAAGAAGCTAGAGTTAAAGCACAAGAATCATTGGCTCGTGTTGGAGAATTTATGCATCATATGGATTACTTCCATACGCATGAACACGAACTAGAAGGTCTATTAACCAATTTCAAAGATAGCGGTAAAGGCGAATTTATGGAAGCATTATCAGATAAGACATTACGTCCAACAGACAAGATTAAAGTTGCACGTATTATTGCTACTATGCTGGGAGTTGATAAAGTTGAAGCAACTGCAAACCCAGAGTTGTTGGTCAATACTGCATTGCGCAGAATTAAGACCAAGACATTAAATCCTGAAGCACTTAACATTGTAAATAAGATGTTGGCTTTGGCAAACGAAATGGGCATCGATTACGATACAAATCTTATCCCACAGAAATTACAAGTTACGGAAGATGCTTCTGTAGTTGAGTTTGATCCAAAGAAAACGAATAATATCGCTCAAGGTATTATGACGTTTGATGATTACCAAAAGCTAAAACGCATGACCAATAAAGCTGGACACAGTCTTGGTCACGAAGATAATGATACATTGCGCAAGATGAAAGTCAAGCACATGACTGAAGCCAGTGCACTGGAAAGATTCCGTGCCGCAGCTGCTGAGCGTGAAAAGAAACACGATGAGATTGAGCGTAAGCGTAAAGAAGATGCAGCAAAAGGCAAAGAAAATATGTCTGGTGCCATTGATCGTTTGGAAAAACACCTAAACAAAGAAGAAACTATTCAAGAAGATGAATTAGCCACTTCTGATTATAAGTTATCCGCCAGTGGTCGTAAAATTCGTGCTCATCGTATCAAAGTTGGCGACAATAAAAAAGATGATGTGGAAGATATGAAAGAAGAAGCTGATATGTCTCACATTGAAGACCATAAAGATCAGCAAGAGAAAAATATCGAAGACCAGTT
>Ga0315905_10000532_pt1 | contig 41179 bp, 35 predicted proteins | sample LakEriMetagenome_5_FD_203522 | JGI IMG/M metagenome (GOLD analysis project Ga0315905, IMG submission 203522) | Freshwater fungal communities from buoy surface, Lake Erie, Ohio, United States - Buoy 4 MA121 | ecosystem: Environmental > Aquatic > Freshwater > Lake | place: USA: Lake Erie, Ohio...
TGATAAACTTGTCGCCCCGGTCATCGATCATGGGGATCCAATGTCGGTTGTCAATCCCTTGTCCTTGCGTCCAAATTTGCTCCCGAATCATTTCTTTTTCATCGCGCTGCTGCGAAAGGGGCTGTCCATTGGCGGCGGTAAAACCACTGAAATAGATGCCTTTTTGGGGCTGGGCGATATAGTCAAAGACAATTTGGTGGGCGGGCGATGCGGATGATGCCACAATGGCTACATTGGCATTAGCTTTGGTGTTTGCGCCTTTCTTTTTGGTAGTTATGGGTGCATTGCGGTCGATTTTCAGGGCGATGGGTGCGGTGAAAGCGGGATAAACCACCACGCCGGCGGGGATTATTTTGAACGAAAGCGGTTTGCCATCCCAGGTGGCAGATTTGATTTGAATGCCGGGCGCATCGAAGAAAATGGTGTCGAGGGTTGTTTGTAGCGCAATAAAGGTGTGGGTGACTTTGCCGAAAACGGTTTTTTTCATCACATCGAAGCGAACTTCTACTTTCATCTGGGTGACATCGATGTTGCGGTTGCGTTCGTGTGCGCCGTGGTCTACATGGTAGCATTGGGTTTCGGGGAACTGCGAAAGGACAGGTGTGGAGATGGCGAACGAAGCGACGGTCAATGCCGCAGCGAGTAGGTTCTTGCGGGTTTTTTGGAGCGATGGATAACTGCGCGATTGCATGGGAAGTGTGTGGGCTAAACCGACAGCGAATATAGAGATTGTGGCAGGGGAGAAAAATTCTTTGGCATTTTTTGCAACTGACACTTGCCTTGTGGCAAAATTCGCCTTATTTTTGCAGTCCTTTTGAGGGAAACAAGTATTGAAAAGCACTGTTACCCAAAGAAGAGAACGGATTGGTAGTTCAGCTGGTTAGAATGCCGCCCTGTCACGGCGGAGGTCGCGGGTTCGAGTCCCGTCCAGTCCGCAACCCAAGAAGCCTCGCATTTCGCGGGGCTTTTTTGTTACTCAGAAATAGCTTTCAGCAGTTCTTTTGGATCAAATCCAAAACCTTGGGGCTAGGCAAATAGATGTATAATCCTTTTTAAACGGCTCCGGGTAGCTAACTGGTAACCCCTTTTAGACAATCAAAGAAGGGTCCAGGATTTGATTTTTAGTATTAATACCGATTGGGAATAAATAGGGAATTATAAACAATTCGATGTTTATCAGACAGCATTTTTGGAAACTACTGATCTATTCCCTGGGTCGGTCTGCTCATCACCGAGCTCGTAGGACTTCGCATCCGTTTGAAGCGATAACCGGGCGATTTTTTTTTGGCGCTTGACTTTATTTACCTAAAATTCCACATCTTTGATGCTCATTTATGTCAGAATCAAAGGATTATATATCTGCAGGCGATGCATTGATGGACTCGGAAAGTTCTCATTCCACAGGCGATTCCCGCAGTGGCAGTGGCACCGGTGAAAATTCGACCCGGCGATCGGCGAGTAATGGCTCTTCCGGTGGCGGATCAAAAAGGAAATCTTCCAGCAGGAAATCTTCCAAGAGTTCATCGAGTTCAAATAACTCTGGGTCACGGAGCAGCAAATTCCGTGATAATATCAAAACCGGCAAAAAGCTGTTTTTTTTAGGGATTTACGCTTTCCTTATGTGGCTGACCGTCCGGCGAATGATGGACGAACAATTGTTGCGTTCGTTTTGGTTAAACCTTGCGGCCTTTGGATTACTTTGGATTTATTACGTACTATCGAGTCAAAAAATCACCAAAGTGTTCAAGATTTCAAAAGCTTGGTTTCAAGCCCACGCATTGGTTGTGTTAACACATTTGGCGGTAGCAATATTTTTGGGCGATGTGGATCCCAATGCTGGAATGGCACAGCCGGTGTATGAACAAAAGGAAGTCAAGCCAGTGGTGAAGCCCTACCAAGTGGGGGAGTAAGGGTTAAGAAATTTTTGACTTCGACCCAAGCACAATCAATGCAATACAAATCCCGGAAAACAAAAACGCCAGGATGGATTGCACCCGATATGCATCGATAATCCACATACGTATACTCAAGGCGTCGGTTTTGTCTTTTCCGATGGTGAAGACGAGAATTTTATAGGCGGCACGACTCACAACGCCCATTTTATCCCAATTGGTATGACGCCAACCCTGCTGATAGTTGTAGGCGGGTTTATAGTTTTTCGGTATGTGTTTGCTGTAGTAGCTGTTCCAGTGAGTGCGCACGTCGTGAATGGAACTCAAGTGATTTAGGCTGTCGCGGAAACAATGTTTAAAAAGAGGATCTACCAAAATCCATTTTCCAGAGCCCTTAAGTTGAACTGATAAGGTGATGTGCGCCCCCCAACGATTCTCAGATTGTTGTTGCACCACTCGAGGCGAATAACCCAGCTTTTGAAAAACCCGTGCCGCAAACAATGTATAGTAGCCACAAGCCCCAGTGCCGATGTAAAAGCTCTGAAGCGAACTGCGAAAATTTGTGGCTTTGAACGATGTGTATGTTCGGTCTCCGAGCATTTCGGAACGACGTATTTGCAAATAATGACAAAGAATTACGGCTGCTTCCACTTTGTCTTCCTCACCCATACCCGTAGTTTTTTCTTCGATGCTGAGCGCCACGTTCTTCAAAATTTCGTTTTCCAATTGCGATTCCAATAATCCACTGATACCAATTGCAGAGGAAATACCTAGTAGCAACCAATAAATGGGCAAGGCAAAGGGTCCTAGGATTTTGTGGATTCTTTTCAAACGATCAGTTCAATGGTTTTTGTAATTTCGAGCAACAGCGAATCGCGGTAATCGTTATTCTTGTTGATGTACTGTTATTACTGCAAAGTTATGATAGATGTTGAATTTTACAATTTTAAGACACCGCTGTTTGATGGAAAACGCCCATTGGTTGTTTTGAAACACCTAAATTTTTGTGAATTGAAATAATCTTGTGTGAATGGAGTTTCGATGCGTGTGTCGGAAGCAATTTTTAACCGTCGATTCATTCCAATTTCTAACCACCCCAAAAACTTTGTGAGCCCTTATGCAAGCAATTGCATACCGTTGTAATTTTGGGCCCTAGTTTTACATGAACCCCAAAACCAAAATACTCATTGCCATTGATTGGTATAGGCCGGCGCACAAAGCGGGCGGACCGATTACCAGCATTGAGAATTTGGTGGACCTACTGGGCGATGAACCCCATCTGGAGTTTTATGTGGTCTGTGGTGTGTTCGATTATGGCGAGCAACAACCCCTAGATGTGCCCCAGGAAACATGGGTCACAGTGGGAAAGGCGCAAGTGCAATATTGGCACCCCAAACAATTGGGTTGGAAGCAGTGGATGCACATCTATCAAATGCTGCAGCCCGATATCATCCATACGCAAGGATTGTGGAGTCCTAGATTTTCCATACTCCCTTTACTAGTTGTGCAGCGATACAGAAAAGCGAAAATTGTGGTGTCACCGCGGGGGATGCTCACCCCTCAAGCACTCAAACAAAAAGGCGCGATGAAGGCCGGGGTTTCATTTGTGCTGAAAGCCCTTAGTGCCTATAAAAATGTGATTTTTCATAGCACGAACGACCAAGAAACGGAGGAGATTCGTTTGTTTTTAAATCAGCAGAATTCGAATTCTAAGGGTGGCGTTGCGGGAGTTGAGGGCTTGCCTATTAAGAAAGGCAATGCCATTCTCCAAATGCCCAACGTGCCGCGGAATTTGGGTGCGGTGGTGAAAAAGACCAAACGACAAAAACAGCCCAACGAACTGCACTGGATATTTGTGGGGCGGATTAGTCCAGAGAAAAATCCGCTGTTGCTGCTGGAAGCATTGAACTTGCTAAAAATTCCCACGAAAGGGTATTTCATTGGGGGCTGTCAGAGTGAGACGTACCGACAGCAGTTTGAAGAAAAAATCAAGGTTCTTCCCGAACAGCATCAAGTGGAATATGTGGGCGAAAAATCCCTGCAAGAAATTACAGAATTTTTGGGTGAGGCAGATGTATCCATCAACACCAGCATCTCTGAAAATTTTGGTCATGCGATGGCCGAAGCGCTGTCTGCCGGAGTGCCCATCATAGTGGGTCCGAATACCCCGTGGCAGAGCCTTTCGGAAGACAAATCTGGCGTGGTGGCGGAATATTCCGCCCAAGGATTTGCCGATGCCATCCGGGTCATGGGTGCATTGGAATTTGCCGAACACCAAGCCTATCAAGAAGGTGCAAAAAAGCGATTTGCCGTCCAATGCGAACTCAGCGCAACAAAGGCGAAATACTTGAATCTCTATTTGTTGCCGAATCCGTAAGTTTCTCTTAACATTTGCATAATTCACAAAGGGCGTGGTTTCATTTGTGAAAATCGCAACAACGCCTGTAAGTTTTCACTATTTTTGTGGCTTCGGAAATTGTGTGCAATGCCGAAAATCCCGTAGGTCGAGAATGTGACTGAAAGGGCGAAGCTTTAAAAACATCTCAACGCACAAAAAGTTTTTACCATTGAATTTTTCTTTAACCAATACCAAAATTGCTGTCATTGGACAAGGCTATGTGGGACTTCCCCTGGCCGTGGAATTTGGCAAGCATTATCCCACCCTGGGATTTGATATCAATGCCACCCGCATTGAGCAACTGGGCAATGGCATAGACCTCACCCAAGAGATGAGTGCGGAGCATCTCAACGGCAGCTCGCATTTAAAGTTTTCTGCAAATACTGCAGATCTAGCTCAGGCCAATGTCTACATTGTGACTGTGCCCACGCCCATCGACGAGCACAAAAAGCCCGACCTTTCTCCCCTGAAAGGCGCGAGCAAAATGTTGGCCCAAGTGCTGAAAAAAGGTGATGTGGTGATTTATGAAAGTACCGTTTACCCCGGCTGCACCGAAGAAGATTGTGTGCCACTTTTGGAGCAAGGCAGCGGGCTCAAATACAACCAAGATTTTTTCTGTGGATATAGTCCAGAGCGCATTGTGCCGGGCGACAAAGAACGTACCCTGACAAAAATTCGCAAGATCACCAGCGGCAGCACAGAAGCAACCGCCGATTTTGTGGATCAACTCTATGTAAGTATCATCACCGCCGGTACCTACAAAGCCCCCAGTATCAAAGTGGCAGAAGCCGCCAAAGTGATAGAAAACTGTCAGCGCGATCTAAACATCAGTTTTGTGAACGAGTTGGCGCTGATTTTCGACCGACTCAATCTCGATACCACCCAAGTACTAGAAGCAGCGGGTACCAAGTTCAACTTCTTGCCCTTCAAACCCGGTTTGGTGGGTGGACATTGTATCTCAGTAGATCCTTATTACCTCACCAGCAAGGCAGAGAGCGTTGGCTATTTTCCGGAGGTGATACACAGCGGACGCCGCATCAACGACAACATGGGTGCTTTTATAGCCTCCAAAGTGGTGAAGTTGATGATTGCCAAAAACCAACCCGTGAAAGGTGCCCAAGTATTGGTCTTAGGCATTACCTTCAAGGAAAACTGTCCGGATTTGCGCAACTCCAAAGTGATTGACGTAATCCGCGAACTCCAAAGCTATGGGGTAGATGTAGATGTGGTGGATCCACATGCGCAGTCCGAAGAAGTGGAGCATGAATACAACATTCAATTAAATTCGTGGGCTGACCTAAGCGCCGCGCCACAACAATACGCTGCCGTGATCCTGGCCGTAAGCCACAAAGAATTCATTGCCACCGATATCCGCTCTTTCCAAGCGCCGGATGCCGTGTTATACGATGTAAAAGCCGTTCTGCCCCACGCATGGGTGGATGGCAGATTGTAAACAATTCATCGTAGATTTGCGAAAAAATCAGTCCTATGCTGAAAAGTAACACAAACAAAACCCAACAAACAAAACCGCAGTTTGGCCGCCTCACCGCGGCAGCCCTGCTGTTTTTGGCATTCGCGCTCAGCGGCTGCTACCGTTATAAAAACCAAATCCTGTTTCAAGGCCTCAAGGACACCACATACACCGCCAGCATGCAACAGCCCAAGCCCATCATTCAAAGGGGTGATCAGCTCAGTATAATGGTGTATGGTCTCGACGACAAAACCACTGCTTATTTCAACGCACCCATGGGTGGCGGACAAGCAGGCATGATGATGCAGCAAAGTGGACAAGGTGGCGGCGGCATGATGGGCTACATCGTAAACGAAGAAGGTACCATTGAATTTCCGAAACTTGGTACCATCAACATCTTGGGCTATACCCATGAGCAATTGCGGGATACCCTGCAAAACCGACTCACCCCTTGGATCAAAGACCCCATTGTAAATGTGCGGATGCTGAACTTCCGAGTTACCTTCATGACAACCACCCATGCCCAAACCGTGTTTATCATGAACCAAAAAACCAATATCCTTCAATTCTTGGGTATGGTGGGTGGCATCCAATGGACGGACCGAAAAGACAATATTCTGATTATCAGACAGATTGATAGTGTGAGACAGGTAATCCATGTGGACTTTACCAACAAAGAGATTTTTAATAGTCCGGTTTATTACCTGCAACCCAACGACATTGTATACGTGGAACCCAACAAACTCAAATTTGTTGAATCCAATGTGGCAGTGATTTCCTTGGTGACCAGCATTACCTCTACCATTAGCATATTGGTTCTTTTCATTAACAACTTGGGCAAATAAGCATGGAAAACGAAGAAATTAAAAAAGAAATCGTCCCCATCAAAGAAATCCTGTTCAAGGATTACCTGCCTTATTGGCCCTATTTTGTTTTGGTAGCTATGCTTTCATTGTTGGCAGCATTTGTGAACTTGCGCTACCAAACCCCCATTTACCAGGTCAATGCCATGATGATGATTAAGCCCGAAAAAGAGGGGATTAATACCATGATGGAAAAGTTGGTGGGCGGAGAGGGCAGAGGATCCTCCAGCAACATCAACGACAAGTTGTTTGTATTGAAGAGCGACCGCATCAAGGCCCTTGCGGCCAAGATGGCGCATCTCCAAGTGCGCATTGATTCCAAAGGAAAGGTGTCTTCTTTGGAAAATTACAAAAACATGCCCATGCAAGTGGTGTTGTTGCAGCCCGATTCTATCAAGGATTTTAGGGGAGATTTCACCTATGATCCCCAAGGCAAGGGAATCGTGCTCGGCGGAGAATTATATCCCTTCAACCGCAAAGTGGTTTTGGGGGGCAACGAAATTGTCTTCAAGTGTGTGAATCCAAACGGTTGTGCATCGAATAAAAATATCCATAGTTTGAGTTTGTTCTCGGCCATTTCGGCCGGTTATGCCAATGGTGGCGGATTTGCGGCGGTTCCGGCAGAAAAAAGCAGTAGCATTATCAACTTGAGTTTGACCACCAACGTCCCCGAGAAAGGGGTGGCGATGTTGGATGCCATCATGCAAGCTTATAAAACGGTGAGCATGGACGATAAACTCCAACAAGCCAAGAACACCATTCAGTTCGTAGATGAGCGATTGAAGGAACTGTCTGGTGATTTGGATTCTGTAGAGGGTAGTATCGAAGCGTTCAAACGCAAAAATGGCATTGCCGATATCTCTATGGAGTCGGAAGTGTTCATGGAAAACGTGACCGAGAGCGACAAAATGTTGGGTCAATTGGACCTGCAGATGACCCTGCTCAACGACCTGGAAAAATATGTGGTGGGTAGAGGCAAAAGCCCTGGTATGGTGCCCAGTTTGATTGGACTGCCCGATGGTGGATACACCAGTAGTTTGCTTACCAAGATATACGAGGCTGAACTCAAACTGCAAGAGCTGAAAACCAAAAATGGCGAACGCAGCGATGTGGTGGTGGTGGCCAAACAGGAAATCCAAGCCATGAAGGATGGCATCTATGAGAGCATTCAAAGTGTGCGCAAAAATTTACAATCTCTGCGCAGAGAGTACAGCATCAAAGCGGGCAAGTATTCTGAGCTAATGCGCGACATCCCAGGCAAGGAAAGACAGTTATTGAACATCACAAGACAGCAAGTGGTAAAGAACGGCTTGTATACCTTTTTGTTGGAAAAGCGTGAAGAAGCAGCCATACAGTATTCGGCCACATTGGGAGATGTGCAAGTATTGCAACCATCCGCCGCGAATTATTCGCCCATCAGTCCGAATGTAGGAAAAACCTATTCCACCTATTTGATTTTTGGTTTGATCATGGTGGCCTTGGTATTGTTCTTGAAACAGTATTTTAACAACAAAATCCAATACCGTTCAGAGATTGAGCGCAAAACAGATATTCCTGTTATCGAGGAAGTTGTGCAGGTAGAATCTGAATCCCCATTGGTGATGAAGGAAGGCAACCGGACCTTGATTGCGGAGCAGTTCAGAAGTTTGCGGACCAATTTGAGTTACTATCCCACCAGCATCCCCAACAAGGGCAAAATCTTGGTAAGTAGCTCCGTGCCGGGGGAAGGAAAGAGCTTTATATCGACGAATTTGGCCATCAGTTACTCTTTGACAGGTCAGACCACAGTTTTGATTGAAAGTGATTTGCGGAAGCCCAACGTGGCCAAGCACTTTGACATTGGCAAGCGTGTGGGATTGAGTAATTTCTTGAGTGGAAGCGCTGAGATTGATGAAGTGTTGTTTGAGACAGGCGTTTCGAATTTGTGGGTGATTCCATCCGGACCGATCCCTCCAAACCCAGCGGAATTGATCATGGGCAGCAGCCGCTACAAAGACTTGGTGGATGCCTTGATAGCACGTTTTGACCGGGTGGTGATTGACTGTCCGCCCATTGGATTGGTAACCGATGCGCAGTTATTGAGCCCATTGGTGGATGTATCCCTATTTGTTTGTAGACAGAACCATACACCCAAACAGGCCTTCGCGAACTTGTTGAATCCATTGTATAATTCTGGCAAGTTTGGTCGGATGGCCTTGGTATTCAACGGTTTGACCATGGGAGGTAAAGGGTATGGGTATGGGTATGGGTATGGGTATGGGTATGGGTATGGGTATGGGTATGGGTATGGGTATGGGTATGGCAGCTATGGTTACGGCTATGGATACTATGGCGATACCAAGAAAAAGCGTCATTGGCTATTGAATGTGCTGGGTACGTTGTTATTGCCCATTATGGCGCCCATTGGGGAGCTGAGAAGATTGACGAGCAAAGGAAAGAAAAACAAGAATGTATATTAACAATTTGGGCTTGGAGGTGATTGCAATATGAAGCACGAGGAAGCCATCAAAGAATGGGATTTGGTGATTGAGCCGCAGAGCTCATTGCTAGATCTCAATCTGAAAGATGTTTGGCGTTACCGGGACTTGTTGTGGTTGTTGGTGAAGCGTGATTTCGTATCCTTTTACAAGCAAACGATATTGGGGCCACTATGGTTCTTTATTCAACCCTTATTCACCACCATCATTTTTACTTTCATCTTCGGCAATTTGGCGGGATTAAGCACCGATGGACTACCGCAGCCTTTGTTTTACATGGCGGGGATTACGGCATGGAACTACTTTGCGGACTGCTTAACGAAGACAAGTACTGTTTTCCGCGACAATGCCCACATCTTTGGCAAGGTGTATTTCCCCCGTTTGATCATGCCTTTGAGTATTGTGGTAAGCAATTTGGTTCGTTTTGGCGTACAGATGCTATTGTTTTTCGTGATGATCGGCTACTATCTTGTTCAAAATGAAATGGGTAGTTTGTTTCATCCCAACATTTATGTCTTGTTGTTTCCTGTTTTGGTATTGATGATGGCTCTGTTGGGTTTGGGCTTGGGCTTGATCATTACCGCATTAACTACCAAATACAGAGACCTCGCTTTTTTAATCACTTTTGGCGTACAGCTAATGATGTATGCTACCACGGTGATTTACCCATTGAGTGCTGCACCAGAGAAATACAGGTGGTTGATAGAATTGAACCCGATGACAGGTATCATTGAGGCATTTAGATATGGATTCCTGGGACAGGGAGTCCTAACTTTTAATTCCTTTGGTTATTCGGTGATTTTCACTTTGGTATCAATGTTGTGTGGCATTTTAATTTTTAATAAGACGGAGAAAACCTTCGTCGACACGGTTTAAGTATGAGCAATACAGCCATTAAAGTAGAAAACCTCTCCAAAATATACCGCCTAGGAGAAATTGGTACAGGAAGCATAGGGCAGGATGTAGATCGTTGGTTTAAAACCAAAGTCTTAGGAAAAGAAGATCCATTCTTGAAGATTGGTGAGGCCAATGATCGTGCGAACAAAGGCAACTCTGATATTGTGTATTCTTTGCGAGATATCAACTTCGAAATCCAGCAAGGAGATGCCGTAGGTATCATTGGTCGAAATGGTGCCGGCAAAAGTACCTTGTTGAAAATTTTATCGAGAGTAACCACGCCCACAACTGGCAAAATCAATATTAAGGGTCGTGTAGCTTCTCTACTCGAAGTAGGAACTGGCTTCCACCCAGAACTCACAGGCCGCGAAAACATCTATCTTAATGGGGCCATTCTCGGCATGCGCAAACGCGAAATTGACAGAAAATTAGACGAAATTATAGATTTCTCGGGCGTGGAGCGTTATATAGACACCCCCGTCAAGCGCTACTCTTCAGGTATGTATGTTCGTTTGGCGTTTGCCGTTGCGGCTCACCTTGAAAGTGAAATCCTCATAGTTGATGAAGTTCTAGCGGTTGGAGATGCAGAGTTTCAGAAGAAATGTCTCGGTAAAATGGGCGAGGTGAGTAAAGGAGAGGGCAGAACTGTTCTGTTTGTTAGTCATAATATGGCCGCTGTTCAGAGTTTGTGTAATAAGGGGATTATGTTAAAGAATGGCAGAATTTGCTACAATGCCGGTGTTAATGATTTAGTTCAATTCTATACATCAGATTATTCTCAAAAAAACTCTGTTTTCATAAATGACCGTAAGGGATTAAATAACGATATTAATTTAATTTCGGTGAGAATAAAGCAGGGAACAAATAATGATGTCTTTTATATAGAAGAGGAGACGTCAATAATCCTTGATTTCAAACTTGAAACACAGCAAAAAAGTGTTTCGACAAGTATACATTTAAATTGTATGGGTGCTAAAGTGTTTTGTGTTGGTGATGATTCCCTGAGTCTTGATAAAGGTCATTTTACAATGGAGTACAAGATTCCTAAGAATTTCTTGAATACCGAGAATTACTCGATTGATGTGTATCTGATATTCAACGTAACAGATGTCCAAGATCAGTTTGATGAGGTCTTATCATTTAAAATGGAAGAAAGGGCTGATAGAAAGGAATATGTTGGAGTGATTGGTGGCGTTGTGAGACCTGTAATACCATACACTAAATCAATTCAAATATGAAAGTAGTGATCCTCGCAGGCGGTTTGGGAACCAGAATCTCTGAAGAAACCGATATCCGACCAAAGCCCATGGTTGAAATAGGGGGCAAGCCCATCCTTTGGCATATCATGAAGATTTATGCGGAGCAAGGGTACAATGAGTTTGTAGTGTGTCTTGGTTACAAAGGATATGTAATAAAAGAGTATTTCGCCAATCTTTTTTTACACCAAAGTGATATAACAATCGATCTTGAGAATAACAAGATTGAAGTCCATAACCGCGAATGTGATAATTGGAAAATCACATTGGTTGATACTGGCCGTGATACCATGACAGGAGGAAGAATTAAGCGTATCCAAAAGTATATTGGCAATGAGCGATTTATGCTCACCTATGGCGATGGCTTGAGCGATGTAGATGTCAATGCTCTGTTGAACTTTCATAATTCCCATGGTAAGCTAGCTACAGTAACAAGTATTAAGCCCGATGGTAGATTTGGCGTACTGGGCATCGATGAAACCAATCAGGTTCATCGGTTCAATGAAAAAAGTTCCGATGATGTCGCTTGGATCAACGGGGGATTTTTTGTTTGCGAACCATCTGTATTTGATCTCATCGATAATGATCGTACAATTTGGGAAAGAGAGCCATTGGAGAGCTTAGCAACTTCAGGAAACTTATTAGGCTATAAGCACCATGGTTTTTGGAAGCCCATGGATTCATTGAAAGACAAGAATGATCTCAATGCGTTATGGGATTCTAACAAAGCGCCCTGGAAAAAATGGTAACCCAAGAAGTTCTAGATCATTTTCACGGTAAAACAGTATTAATTACTGGTCATACTGGATTTAAAGGATCTTGGATGGCCTACTTGCTTTCAAAGCATGCGGTTAAAGTTGTAGGCTACTCACTGCAACCAAATTCAAAACCAAACCTTTACAGTGAATTGGGTTTAGATTTATTTTGTGATTCGAATATTGCCGATGTGAATGACCTACATGAGATTTCAGCGGTAATTGAGAAAACGCAGCCAGATTATATTTTTCACATGGCCGCACAGCCATTGGTGCGATATTCATATAAGAACCCAATAGAAACGTTCACTACGAATATCATTGGTACTGCCAATGTTTTAGAAGCATGTAAAGTACTTAAGAAGAAATGTTGTGTGGTCTGTATCACAACAGACAAAGTCTATCACAACAACGAATGGTTGTATCCTTATCGCGAGTCGGATACTCTAGGTGGATACGATCCATACAGTTCAAGTAAGGCGGCGGCTGAGTTGGTGATTGACAGTTATCGCAAATCATTTTTTACCAATAGCAACATTTATGTTGCATCTGCTAGGGCGGGAAACGTGATTGGTGGAGGGGATTGGTCAGAAGATCGATTGATTCCTGATATTGTCAGGGCGGCACAAAACAAAGAAGAGGTAGTTTTGAGAAATCCCAATGCGGTTCGCCCATGGCAACACGTATTAGATCCATTGTTTGGATATCTGCAGCTAGCAAAAATGATGGATGAACGGGGTTCTAAATTTTGTGAGGCCTTTAATTTTGGACCTAGAAATGATGAATCCAAAACAGTTCTTGAAGTTTGCGAAACAGTCTTTTCCCAATTGTCAGACGGCAAGGTGGTGATAGAAGACAATAATTCTCAAAGACCTCACGAAGCGGGACTTCTAACTTTGGATATTTCTAAATCTTTGAATCAGTTAGGATGGAGTCCTACCTGGAATTCTGATAAAGCGTTGAAAAGAACTGCCGCATGGTATCGTGGATTTCTAAATGCAGAGAATGCAAAGAGTTTAGTCGATAACGATATTTATTTATTTATTAGCAATGAATCAATTTGATTATAAAAATATCGCAACGGACAGTTTGCGAGAGCAACTAAGTGCTGTAATAGCCAAAAATATCCACCAAGAAATTATCCCTGGGCAAGATTACATCCCTGTAACAGGAAAAGTCTTGGATGTGGACGATATCCTTCATGGCGTAGATGCTACTTTAGATGCATGGTTAACAACTGGGCGTTATGCCAAGGATTTTGAAAAAGAATTCGCGGCTTATTTTGGCAGCAAAGCCTCAGTGTTGGTCAACTCAGGTTCAAGTGCGAATTTGGTAGCGTTTTATTCACTCACATCATCAAAATTGGGGGAAAGAGCGATTAAGCCTGGCGATGAAGTGATCACAGTAGCAGCCGGTTTTCCAACCACAATTAATCCGATGATTCAGTTTGGATGCATTCCTGTTTTTGTGGATGTGGACATACCAACTTACAACATCAACGTCAATTTATTGGAGGAAGCGATTTCGCCAAAAACGAAAGCAATCATGATTGCACATGCGTTGGGTAATCCTTTCAACTTAGCTGTAGTTACCGCAATAGCTGAGAAATACAATCTTTGGTTGATCGAGGATGATTGCGATTCGTTGGGCGCAACCTACAATGGACAAAAAACGGGTACTTTTGGTGATTTGGCCACGGTATCATTTTATCCTGCCCACCATATTACAATGGGTGAAGGGGGTGCTGTACTCGTGAACAATTTGAAATTGCTTCGTCCAGCTTGGAGTTTCAGAGACTGGGGCCGTGATTGTTACTGCGAAACGGGAAAGGACAATACTTGTGGAAAGCGATTTGATTGGCAGCTAGGCGAATTGCCCTGTGGATATGATCACAAATATACCTACAGTCATATTGGATTTAATTTGAAAGTGACGGATACTCAAGCTGCCATTGGATTAAATCAATTGCGCAAAGCAGACCGATTTGTTGCCAAACGCAGAGAAAATCATAGAATATTGTGCGATTTGATGAAGTCACTCGAAGAACATTTCATATTACCCGAGGCAACACCCAATTCAGATCCATCATGGTTTGGGTTTATGCTAACCATAAGGCCTGAAAGCAAGATTAATCGTAACGATTTAGTGCAATACTTAGAATCCAATAAAATTGGAACGCGTTTATTTTTTGGTGGCAATATGCTTAAACAGCCTGCGTATCAAAACATTGACAAAAGACTTGTTGGCTCGCTCGAGAATTGCGACCTGATCATGAATAACTCTTTTTGGCTAGGCGTTTGGCCGGGATTGAATATGAACCATTTGGAATACTTTGTAGAGACAGTTAAATTATATATTGGAACAAACTCAAAATAATACAGTTACAGTCGCTGATTTTTTATCAGATTTTCTTGAAGAAAAGAAAATTAGTAAAGTATTTCAGTTAAGTGGTGGAATGATTACGCAACTAATTGACTCCATTTCCCAGAAAAATAAAATTCAAGTTTTTTCATTATTTCATGAGCAATCATGTGCATTTGCAATTAGTGCAATTGGTCGCATTACTAAAAAACCATCTGTTGCTTTTGCTACAAGCGGGCCAGGAGCTACCAATTTAATCACAGGTATAGGCGATTGTTATTTTGATTCAATCCCCGCGATTTTCATTACAGGGCAAGTTAACACCTTTGAGTTAAAAGGTAATAGAGAAATTCGCCAACTAGGGTTTCAAGAAACAAATATTGTGGAGATGGTTAAGCCAATAACCAAAATGGCTGTTCAGTTAAATGAAGATGATGATATTATAAGTATATTAAATGAGCTTTATCAAGCATCAATTTCTGGGAGACCAGGTCCCGTTTTACTAGATATACCTATGAATGTTCAAAGGTTGAAAATAAATTTAACAGAGAGAGGGGCTGTAACAAAAGAACCTAAGGATAAAGTAGATCTTAAAGATGTCGTTGAATTAATTAGCAATAGTAAAAGACCATTAATTTGGGCAGGTAATGGAATCCATTTAGCAGATTCAGAGAACTCGTTTCGCGATTTTGTAGAAAAAACAAAAATACCCTGCGTTTTAACATTACATGGAATTGATTTGTTATCGAGCAAATCAAAAATGAGGGTTGGAATGATTGGTAGTTATGGAAATCGATGGGCAAATAAATGTGTTGCAGAATCTGATTTAATTATTTTCCTTGGATCGAGGATAGACATTAGGCAAACAGGAGCCAATTTGAGTTTATTTCAAGATAAAAAAATAATACGAATAGATAATGACAAATCTGAATTGACTAATAGAATTAGTCACGGTTGCTTACTTGAGATGGAATTAACGGATTTTTTTATTGAAATAGATGAACAATTGAAGAGTATTGACTTTGATTTTAATAATTGGATTGAAGAAATTGAAAAGTTGAAAATAGCCCATCCAATAAAGAATGAGACGATTCTGTTAGAGAGCGAACTTGGGCCATATGAATTAATTGAAACTATTTCTGAAAAAATCAATAATCGTGTGACATATACGGTTGATGTTGGCTCTCATCAAATGTGGGCGGCCCAATCTTTAAAGTTCAAAGTAGGTGATAGATTCTTAACTTCAGGCGGTATGGGTTCAATGGGCTTTTCGATACCTGCAGCGATAGGAACTAGAGTTTTAGATAATGATTCAGATGTGATAGTGATTGTGGGTGACGGATCTTTTCAAATGAATATTCAAGAATTACAATTCATTTCAAATTCAAAACTTAACATAAAGATTTTGGTTGTCAATAACGAAAGTTTAGGGATGATTAGGCAATTCCAGGATTCTTATATGGAGGGTAGATATTTCGGAACCAAATGGGGCTATTCAGTACCGAATATTTGCGCTGTTTCTCGAGCCTACGGTATTGAATCAATGACACTAACTGGCAAAAGCGAATTGGAAAGTCGTATTGATTGGTTTTTGTCTGGTTTAGGGCCGAAATTATTGGAGTTTAAGTTGCGTTCCGATTTAGATGTGTTTCCCAAAATAGCTTTCGGACAGACAATGGATAAAATGGAGCCGGAATTCATTCCTTTAGGTATGGAGAGTACTTGATGAAATCGTTGCTTATAATCGGCGGAACTGGTTTTTTTGGGAAATCCATTCTCGACGTTTTCAAACAAGGAGGATTGGAAATTTATGGAATCAATAAAATTAAGATTATGGCGCGACGAGTTGAGGGATTTACTTCAATGTATCCAGAATTGATTAATGAGAACGTTCAATTACTTGCTTCAGATGTTTCCAATTGTAATTTCTTACCATATGCAGATATTGTAATACATGCAGCATCATCTGCTGATGCGAGAGATTACATCAACGATGCGAAGGGACAAAGAAATAACATTGAATCAGCGACGAGTAATTATTGTTTCTTGGCAAAAGACTATCATCGTAATTCTAAAATAGTCTATTGCAGCTCAGGTGCAGTTTATGGTCAGCAGCCTTGTGAAATTGAATCAATGTCTGAAGATTTTCCATTTCAAGGGTTGAGTGACTTGGTGGAGCGCAAAAGGGATTATGCTTTGGGAAAAAGGAGTTCAGAAAAGGCTATCCAAGACTTGGGAGTAGAAGGTTTGACTGTGTCGATTGCTAGATGTTTTGCTTTCTACGGTAAGTATTTGCCCAAAGATCAACACTACGCATATGGCAATTTTTTACGCGCAGCTGAACAAGGAAATACAATTGAAGTTCATTCAAAGCATCGCGTAATTCGTAGTTATATGTATGCAGATGATTTAGTTCACGCTCTTATTAAAGTTGCTCTTGACGCTAATCCGGGTTGTCCTATTTACAATGTAGGTTCTGACATAGCGACTGATATTCGTGATTTGGCAGCTCAAATTGGACACCAATATGATGTGCCTGTTTCAATCGCAAAAATAGAGAATGACGAAATTGACAGATATGTTCCCAATATTAAGCGATTGAAAGAATTGAATTCAAGAACAGGGTCTATTTAATTTAGGTGATTTTTTTTGATGTTTACGTCTAACATAATTTTGTGAATAAACTTTAATTTTCAGTACGAAATTCATAATCGTTTGCCCTATAATTCATTTAAATATTTAGTTTATCGCGATGATTTTAGTAGACTAAATTTGACGTCATTTATTTTTCTTGGGTCATTTACCATACGGCAATTGTTTTCATGACTGATTTAACCATTTGTATCCCAGTATATAAAGACAAAGATTATCTGCTAAGACAGTTAGATGTTCTGTATCCACAGGTTCGCTCAATTGGATTGATAATTAAAATTTTTGATAATGATCCGTATTCGGATTTTTCAATAGCGAATTTATCTATCGAATACCCAGGAATACAATATTTTTGTCATCCTTTAAATGTTGGCGCAGACATGAATATACTCACATCTTTGCTTAGTTGTGAAACGAAGTGGGTTTGGGTTCTGTCAGTAAACGATGTTGTTAGAATTGACTGTATCGATCACTTGTTGAATCTTTTATGTTTTCACAAAAATGAGGATACATTGTTTTATCATCTGGGTCAATCTTCGTCAAAAGTTTATTATGGAATTGAAGATTTAGTTCGAATAGTAAATTATGAAGACTCTTTTACAATATCGCGCTGTATCTACAATAGATATAAGCTTAGGGAAGTACTCCCAGATTATTTGAGAGTTGTAAAAACTAATCAAGGTCAAGCTTATATGCTGTTTTCGTATTTAATGAGTAACAAAGAGACGTCTTTTATTTTGACAGAATATGACCCAATACACAGTTATCTTCCATCGCAATGGTCAAAGAGAGTATTTATAATGGGTACATTTAGAATTTTGAAGGATTATCGAAAGTTGTTTCATAGTGATAAATTGTTGTTTCGATTGTTGCAAGATAAAGTGCAAAAGATGCTGTATTTTCAGCTATTCATTGCAAGGTCTTATCAAAGATTGGAGATGCATTTGTTTGTCCTATTTTTTGTAAAAATTACATTGATTAATTTTTTAAAACTAGATAAATTTAAGATTTATTGTTTTATTCGTATGGTATTTCAAAGGAAGTATTATATGATATACCGTCGAAAACAACTAGGAATTTCGTTGGAAGCGGATTTTGTGATAATATGAATTACAATAATTCAAAAAGAGTTTTCTATTTTGTATGTAACACCGAGGAGTTTTCTGGTTCTATCTTACTTCTTAGAACTTTGTTAAATGGATTGCAACACAATGGGCATTGTTTGCGAGTTGTTCTGCTTAGCGGAAAACGACAGGGGGTATTTAAAGGGTTTGATTGTTTTTATGTTGATGAAGTATTAGGATGTTCAAAAATTTGGATTTCTCGTCTGTTATTTGTTCGGAGACGTTTGGTGGATTTATTTGTAGCATTTTTGATTTTTGGTAGTAAATTAAAAAGTCTAAAGCCTGTGATTATCTATAATACAATCACTGTGTTCCCAGCGAAAGCCCCTTTTTTTTTATGTAGTATTTTTAAAATTCCCCATTTTGTTTGGGTTCACGAGAGTAAATATTTATTAAATTTACATGGTGTGAACTTAACAAATAATGTTAGTAATAGAACTAATTTTCTTTTTTCCAGTCAATTAGTAAAAAGTGACCTTGAATCTTTCTTGCTAAAAAAGTCGCATGGTAAATTAAGTTACATTGGTGCAGGAATAGAAATGTTTCCTAAAGGTGGTACTTCTGTCAGAAATAAAATACTAATCAGTGGATACTTAGATTGGAATAAAGGAAGTGATTTAATATTGCCATTAATAGTAATGACAATATCTCGAAATCCCTCTATTGCTTATAAGATTGTTATTTCAAAAAGATTTTCTACTGCTGTTGTTAATTTCACGAATGATTTGGAAAGGTTGGGTTTGAAATCTTCTAATGTTGAGATTCACTATGAAATAAATAATATCGATGAAGTTTATAACGATGTGCAATTGACGTTAATTTTGTCACGTAACGAATCACTATCTCTAGTCGCTCTAGAATCCTTAGGCAGGGACATACCATTTTTGTTTTTTAATGGTTGTGGTGGTCCGGAAGAAATCGTTGGAAATGTACGATTATTCAGTGTGCCATATTTGGATTTATTGGCTATGTCAGATAAGATTCTGGACTTTTACTCTAATGAGTTAATATACAAAAAAGCCTTATCAACAATTGATAAGCAGATGTATATGCCGACTCGATTGTGCGAGCGTTTTCTAAATGAGATCGTTTGATTTTAATGTTCATATGAAATTTTACAAGATAATATTATTTTCTATTGCTCTTTTTGCTTGCGTATTGAGAATTTATAATGTTGATGCATTCTCTTTATGGATCGATGAGATTTATACTATGTTTGCTGTACATCCGAGTTTGTCGATTAGTGATATCATAAATGATCAAGGAGCACATCAGCCTCCTTTATTCTTCATTATGAGTCGTTTTATTTTCAATTTAGTGGGTTACGAAGCTATCTACTTGAGATATTTATCAATAACGTTTTCATTTTTTTCTGTGATTGTTATTGGACTCATTGGTAAGGAAATATTTAAGAATATTTATATGGGATTTTTTCTGACGATGTTTGTTGCAACTAATAGAATGCTCATTTATTATTCGATGGATGGCAGGTTTTATTTGATAGAATTTTTCTTTTCTGCGTTGGTGATTTTGTTTTTTATCCGCCTCTATGTTAAAGGTGTAAGTACTAAAATTAATAATTGGGGTTTAGGGATTTCTATGTCCTTGGGCGCATATTTTCATCATTTTGGATTAATACCGCCTTTCATATTGTTTTTATTCGTAACTTATACGAAGCGAAAAGAAATATTGAACAATTCTAATTTTAATTCTTTGCTTAAGTTGTTCAAACCATTTGTTCTGATGTTAGTTGCATTGACTCCTTGGATTTTTAACGGATTAATAACGGGTGCAAAGATTAATTCGTACTGGTTAAAAGAGTTAGATGTTGAAGGATATATTTTGCATGGATTTAATTATCCAATTATTATTAACGTAATCTTTTATATTTTATGGGGAGTAGGTTCTTTTCTTTTGTTAAGAAATAGAAAAATACAAGACCTTAGTTTTGTTTTATTTGTGCAATTAGGAGTAGTTCTTATACCACTATTGTTCTCGTTTATAAAGTATCCTATTTTAGTTCCGAGATATAGTATCGTTATGTTTCCCTACGTGATGATTTCAATAGCTTTTGCCTTTGATGAGTTATTGTCAAATGTTTCGCTGAGATACTCGAGATTGTTCTTAATGATAACAGTTATTGTCATATCATTACCAGGTGTCCATTCAGTTTTTAAAAATCCAAGGTGGTTTGAAAAATCTCAATGGCGTGAAGCAGCTGCAAACATAAGTAATGTTGTTAACCGACAACAGGATACTAATTGGGTAGTATTTTCTCCGACTTCTGGTGTTAGGACATTTGCGGCAATAGATTATTATTTGGATTACAAACACCCTAAGTCCAAATTGATTGATAATTTTGTGGTTGGTGTTGACGATAATGTCATTTTAATCGAAGTGGAGTCCTACTCTAAAATTGCCTCTGATAAATTTACAAGTATTCTTAAACAATATATTGTATCTACCTATGAAATTGGTGCCGGTTTAAGTACGGTCAAAGTACATTATTGCCATAGGAAATAGTTTTAAAGTGAACGATAGATCAGCTTGATTGTGAAAATTGGTGTGGTTATTCCTTTTTACGGAGGACAAGAATATTTGCCTAAACTTTTACAAGAGTTGGAGGGAGATACCGATTTTGAATTGTCAGTTTTTATTATTGACAATAGCGTATCAACAGAAAAAATCAGGGTTTTACCTACAACCAAATTCCCGGTAGTAATTTTAAATACACATGAAGGAATAGGTTACGGAAGGGCGTGTAATATTGGTTATAAAGTTTGTCGTGAGAGGGGTTTTAATTATATGGTTGTAATTAATCAAGATGGCTATTTGTCAAAAAATAGTCTTTCCAATATGGTAAGTATTTTGATGATGGGAAATGATACTGTAGCCATGCCAATAATGATGGAATATGATTCAACTAATATTGAGTCATTTTATATTGACGTTTATTTGGCTAAAATTGATAATATAATTTCGGATGCAATTAGAGGAGAGTTTAATGTAACTTATCCTATATTAGATTTGTGTGGCGCATGCTTTGTGCTAAATTTGAAAAAATACGATAAGGAATTACTTTTTGATGAATTGTTTCACATGTATTTTGAAGACGGCGACTTGGCGAAGCGTCTTTTAAATACTGGACTGAGTGTTGTTTTGGTTACAAATGCGTTTTTTCATCACGCACACGCAAATACAAATGAACAGATACAAACAATTAAAAGGAGAGGAATTCAAAGGAGCTCGTATTTGCTTTTTCATTTGAAGCATCATCATGGTCATCTGGTGATAGCAGCATTTGGATCAGTCTTTTTAGTGTTGCGTAACTTGATTTCATACGTAATGTCCATAAATGTTAGGGGTTTCAATATTGAATTGATTGCTTTAGCACAAACATTAGTGAAAATCCCGGCGCTTGTTCATTCTCGTAAAAACGGATTTATTCAGTTTAATGAATAGAAGTAAACTTCTTAGTGTAGTAATTACCTGCCATAATCAGGGTAAATATTTGCAGGAGCTATTAACGATAATTGATTATCATTCTGGACATTTTTTGCATACTGAGTTTATTATTATAGATTCGTCTGAGGTACCAGAAAAATTTTCTTTCCTAACGGAACACAAATATTTACGAATTGATAATAAAGGTCCGTCATTTGCCAGAAATAGGGGCGTCGAAATTGCGACCGGTTATTGGGTTTTGTTTTGTGATGCTGATGATTTTATCAGTCCACACATAGAATTATTTCTATTTTCACAAATAGAATCACTTAACAGTGATGCCTATTTTTTTCCTTTCCAGCGATTAGACAATGAGTTGTTTCAGACAGATATTAACTTTGTTTATCGAGAGAATATTAAAATTAGTTTGCAATTAATAAAATCACCTGTTTACTTTCTCCAGCATTTTTATCCGGTACATTCTGTTTTATTGAAACGTGCAGTATTTGAAACAATTAAATTTGATGAGAGTTGTTGGTTGGTTGAAGACGTAAGGTTTTATATTGATTTGTATAACAGTAAATATAAACTGTCGTTGGTTATTGGCGGGGATAATTACGTTTCGTTTCATAGAGATTTTCATGACCGTATCACGCTTTCGCGGTCTAATGAAAAGGAGTTTTGGCAATCAGTGTGTCAGAATTATCAAAGAGTATCCAATCATGAATTGGGCGCTATTGAACGTTGTAAAATAATCTACCTTACCGCTTGTAACTACCACGTTGTTTCGAGTCGTGAATTGAAATTATTGATGACAGAGAAATTACGTGTTATTTGGTACTGGTATTTTGGATTTCCGCGAACTTTAAAATCAAAATACTTTTTTAGGTTAATAGCATTATTCGTGGCTCAAAGAAAAATTATTTGGAATAAATGAAGATCATTATTATTTCCGAATATAATAAATTTGTTTCAGTAGGTGGTACGGAAAATTATGTAGATGGATTAATTAACGGACTTGTTACAGATGGGAATGAAGTTGTTTTTATTACTCAGGGAACTCAGAGTTTATTAATTATTGAAGATGTATATGTTAATAGTTCCGGAGTTTTTTATGAACTTGTTATTTTACCTAAGATGGATTATTCGCCTTCGCAAATTCAAGGTAAAATGGTTAGTGGTACATGGAACGAAATTGAAAATGTTATTTTTAATAAAAATCCTGATGTAATACATATTCATACTCTTTCGACATTTTTTAACTTTAGTCATTTTGCTCGATTGGTTGAAGTATATAAGAATAAAATATTTTTGACACTTCATGTAGCGGGTCATTTTTGTGTGCAAGGTGATATGATTAAATATCAGAAATTACCATGTGACGGAAGGATTGGTTATCAATGTGTGAAATGTGTGTTTCATAAAAATATTAAAAGTGGCGTCACTAATTTGCTCAATGGTTACTTTTTGGATAAATTAAATTATATTAAATTTATTAACCAACATGGGATTCACGTAGTCTGTGTTTCAGAGTGGCAAAAAAATCAGATGTTGGTGAATGGTTTGCGTCATGAATTGGTGACTGTAATTCGACCTTTCTTAGACTTTGATAAGATTAAATTAGGAAAAGTCAAAAGTCATGTAGGCTCTTCGAGTAAAAGGTTTACTATTGGTTATCTTGGACGATTTTCCAGAGAAAAGGGAAGTGAACTACTTATAAAAATAGCGAAATGGATTTCAAATCGAGATAATTTAGAGTTGATTTTAGGTTGTCCGATTCTAGAAGATAAATCAATGTTGGATTTAGTGCAAAATTCTAAAAATATTTATTTTAGGAATGATATTAGAGATGATAATAAGGATGATTTTTTTAACAGTATCGATCTACTTATTATACCTTCTTTTTGTTTTGAAACTGGTCCAATAGTATTGTTAGAGGCAATCAACTATTCCACTTTTGTTTTGGGCCCCAATGTTGGCGGGGTTTTGGAATTTGCAGCAACTTATCCTTCATTAGTCTTTACTCACGCATGGAATAATTTTGATTCTTTTATAATTAAATTAAATGAAATTATTCAGAATAATGAATTAAATCTAATTGCTCTGAAAGATAAACTCACTGTAAGTTCAAAAAACGATGCTGTGGCAAGTCATTTATTTTCCTATAGTAGCAAAAAATAAAGAGGAGAAATATTTTATTCGGTTAAACTTAACTAACACTTTGAATAATCAGATATTAAAGATAAATCAAACATGAAAATATTATTATTGATGGATCCATTCATCCCAGTGCCTCCTACCTTCTACGGGGGAATTGAAAGAGTTGTATATGATATTGCGTGTCGATATGTTAAATTAGGACATTCGGTTACGATAGTAGCTGGACCTAATTCGATTAGTCCAGATAAATTAATAGTTTATGGGAATAATGCTGACTTGCAATCTGTGGATATTGATTTAAAACTAAGTTGGGATCTTTTTAAAATAATAAAAAAAGAAATTGTTCGACATGACGTCATACATAATTTTGGAAGGCTTTTTTGGTTATTTCCAATTGCATTTTCGAAAATAAAAAAAGTTCAAACTTACATGCGATATATTACACCTAGAAATATAAGGATTCTAAATTCAATGGGGGTGAGAAATGTTACATATACTGCAGTTTCTGATGCGATTGTGAAAACAGGTATTTCTGGAGGAGGGCGTTGGGAAACTGTTTATAATTGTGCCCCTGTTGATCAGTTTGATTTTGTATCTTTCGTTAAGGAGGATGCGCCGCTTTTTTTTATTGGAAGATTAGAAAGATGTAAAGGTGTTCATACAGCAATTCGGGTTGCTCAATTAACAGGAAGAAAATTGATAATTGCTGGTAATATTTCGAGTCTTGAGGAGGAGAAGGATTACTTTGTGAATGAACTAAAACCACATTTTGATGGCGTTTTGATTGAATACGTTGGACCTGTAGACAACATTCAAAAGAATCAGTTGTTGGGCTCTAGTGCTGCAATGTTGTTGCCTGTGGAATGGTATGAGCCATTTCCTATAGTCTTGCCAGAATCGTATGCATGTGGTACTCCGATTTTAGCTTTTCCAGGAGGTGGTGTTCCTGAGGGGATAATTAATGGTGTTACGGGTTTCATCAGTACTACAGCTGAGGAAATGGCAGGCCAGGTTGCTAGAATTGATACATTAAGTAGACAGCGCTGTCGTGAAATAGCGATGGAGTTTTATTCTGACAGCAAAATTGCGAGTGACTATTTAACGATTTACTCAAAATAATAACTTGTTTTGAGAAGTTTTCAATGTTAATGATTATTTGATTCTCCTATTTACTAACAGAAAATTCATGAAACCCCACGCTGTTTTTTTAACCAATAAAATCTACATAGACAAGTCTTTGAACGAAGGTGGTGTTAGAATGTGCACAGAGGATTATATCAATCTACTATCAACAAAATTCGAATTGCTCATTTTTCCTGTTGAAAATCGTAAATCTATTTTGTATCGAGTATTGGTTAAATTGGGGATAAGTCAATACCGGGATTTTAAGAGTCCCTCGAAAATAAATGAATTACATAGACTTTTAATACAGAAGAATGTTGAATTTTTGTTTTTAAACCAATCAAATACTGCATTTTTCGGTATTGAAGTGAAAAAATTAGTAGGGCGGAACTTAAAAGTATTTATATGTTCTCATGGCAATGAGTCAGGTGATTTACTACATTTTATGACTCGTTTTCGTGCTTCAATTCCGTGGTACAGGCATTTTTTTTCTAGTTGGACATTAGGTCGTACAATACTCACAGAGGCGAAGCATAGGGCGGGCGGAATTAATGGAGTCTTCACAGTGTCTGAGGTTGAAACACAAATAGAAAATTGGCTTGGAGCAAAAAGAGTCTTATTTGTACCAAGGACGATTACAAATCAATTTCAGTTTTATAATAATAGGCTTGGGATAGTTGGGTTTATAGGGGATCTGAGTCATGCACCCAATTATTTTGGTTTGAAATCCCTTTGCGATGCTATAAATGAGACAGGAGATTACAATAATATACAGTTAAGAATTGTTGGTTCCTCATTCGATATTGGCACCATTTTAGAGAAAGAATATTCATTTGTAAGTTATCTAGGTTATCTTAAAAATGAGGATGTTTTGATTGAATGCGAGTCGTGGTCTTTTTTTGTTAATCCTGTTTTTTATTACTCTCGAGGGGTTACTACGAAATTAGGGAAAGCTTTAGGATTGGGAATTCCTGTTATTACTACGGAAATTGGTTGTAGAGGATATCATTGGGAGCGTGGTGTTTTGCCAATTGTACAAACTCCAGTGCAGATGGCATCAGCAATTCTGCAATTATCATCGGATATTGAGAAAATCAATTACTACCGATCGCAGGTTGTTGAAATAGTTAATTCATCGCCTACTTATGAGAATTTGAGTGACAGATTGATAAATTTCGTAAGTTAAATGAAAAAAATTCTTATTATCTCACCTCATTATCCCCCATCCAACTTGGCGGCAGTGCATCGCAGTCGATTGTTTGCTGAACATTTACCAACATTTGGCTGGGAGCCAATTATTCTTTCTGTAGATGAGCGAGATTATGAAGAATCTCTAGATTGGAATTTACATGCGTTGTTGCCCAAGAATCAACATATTGAAAAAGTACGTGCATTTCCTGTCTCAAAGCCCCGTTTGATTGGTGACATTGGTTTGAGGGCTTTTTTTCAACTCCGAAGCCGTGCTTTGGAATTGGTGAAGTCTGAGTCGATTGATTTTGTTTATATACCGATTCCTTCCTTTTATACGGCTCTCATCGGTCCCTATCTGCGCCGAAAATCAGGTGTGAAATACGGCATCGATTACATTGATCCTTGGGTGCATTGTTTTCCTGGATCGGATAAATTACTCTCCAGACATTGGTTCAGTATGCACATATCCAAATTTTTGGAACCCAAAGCGGTGAAATATGCAACTCTAATAACCGGAGTAGCTGAAGGGTACTATCAAGGCATGATAGACAGAAATCCGCAATTAAAAACAAGCGCAGTTTTTGCAGCAATGCCTTATGGTGGAGAAGCAAAGGACCACGAGTCACTTAACGCACTCAATATTAAGCCCTATCTGTTTAATAAAAATGAGAAATTCCAATTGGTATATGCAGGGGCGATGTTGCCCAATGCTTACGGGCCGCTAGAGGTGATTTTTAAAACAATATCCTCCAATAAAGCACAGTTTTTAGATGTAGAATTTCATTTTATTGGTACGGGTTATTTAAGCAATGATCCAAACAGTCATAATATTAAATCATTGGCTGACAAATATGGACTTTGGGGGTCAATTGTTTTTGAATACCCCAAAAGAATTCCATATTTGGATGTTTTAGTGCATTTGGGGATTTCTGATGGAGTGTTTATTCTAGGTAGTACAGAACCTCATTATACGCCTAGCAAGACGTACCAAGGCGTTTTAAGTAAAAAGCCAATATTTGCGGTATTGCATGAGAAAAGCACTGCAGCCAAAGTCTTGTACGAAACAAATGCTGGCCAGTCTCTGTGTTTTAACGGAGAAATAGAGTTGAAAAAAATAGAGGATGATTTCGTCTTGTCTTTTTCAGAATTTCGGCGTTTTGCGATGAATTTTAATCCTGGGCAAGTGAATCATAAATTGTTTGAAGAATACTCTTCAAAATCAGTTACCAAGAAGTTGGCAGAAGCGTTAGATACTCTATTTCCATGAAAAAATTCAGTATTTTTATTGTATGCTTCCTTTTGGGTTATGCGATCCTTGGTGAATTGTATTATGCGGCTTCAGTTGGCATTACGTTATTTTTTTTATTTAACATCATTGACGATTCATCGCGTTTTTTTGCGTTTCGAGAATGGGCTCTATTTTTATATGCAATAAATTATTTGTTTTCACCAGCCATTACGTATCAACTAGATCAAAATCTACTTACCTATCCAATGAAGATTGCGGCCGCAGATTATTTCTCAATTGCGATTCCTGGTTTTTTGTGTTTTTATGCAGGAATGCATTTACTTAAGACTCGAATATTTTCACCAAGCTTAGTAAAAATCAAACGTGATGCTTTAAGAAATGAGAATGTTTTAATCAAATTTGTTTTTGGTGGTTTAATTTTGCGATTTATTGGTCCATTTTTTCCTACAGAATTGCTTTTTTTTATCTATTTGATATCGTGGATGCGTTTTGTTGGGGTTTTTTCATTGTATACAATTAATCCCCAAAAATATTGGGTTTGGGTTGCCGGTGTATTAATAATTGAGTTATATTTTGCCGCTTTGGAAGCTATGTACCATGATGCCATAATGTGGATATTGTTTTTTGCATTATATTTTGTTTATACGATGAAACCAACTTTGTCAATTCGTTTAATTGGATTGTCTGCTTGTATGTTTCTGATTTTGTTCATTCAAGGATTGAAGGGAGCTTACAGATCTAAGAGTTACGAATTGGGAAGATCAGATTTGGGATTAATTCTTGAAACATCTGGTGAGGTAAGTGATGATATTAGTTCTGAAGAAAATATTTTGCAGAGTTTGAATCGTGGAAATCAAGCGTGGATTTTTGCAAGTACAAAGGATCGTATGGATAGAATACAGGATTTTCAGGGATTGCATGTTTTGGGGATTTATGCGGAATCGGCTTTTTTACCCCGATTTTTGGCGCCAGATAAATTAATGTCTGGAGATAAGAAAATTTTCAACACATTCTCAGGCCATCGAATTAATCAAAACACCTCAATGGGATTGGGTGTTTTTGCTGATGGTTATATAGCCTATGGTTATTGGGGTGTGATGTTTTTCACTTTTGGACTTGGTATGTTGTTTAATTTTACTTTTCGCATAGTTGAATCTTGGGCTAAATTGTCGGAGTTTTATGTACTCATGGTATTGCCACTCTTGAATTATGCGATCCGCCCAGATTGTGAACTCCAAACAACCATCAATCACTTGGTAAAAGGGTTGCTAGTTTTTGGTATTTTGGTAACACTCACTAAGTTTAATTTCGTAATAAATGCTGGGACAAGTAAATCGTCACAGTTAAAAAGGGCAGCATTGCCGAACTTAAACCATATACACAATTAAGAAATGATCATATTGGGATTAAATGCATATCACGCCGATTCGTCTGCTGCTATCTTTAGAGATGGTGTGATGATTGCTGCAACAGAAGAAGAGAGATTTAGACGGATTAAACATTGGGCAGGTTTTCCGTCCGAAGCCATTGCGTTTTGTCTAAAAGAAGCCGGTGTTTCTTTAGGTGAAGTTAACCAAATAAGTATAGGTCGTGATCCAAAAGCGAAAATTTGGAATAAAGCGAAGTATGTTTTGAAAGGACTCACCAAGAAAAACACGTTGATTTTCGATCGACTGAAGAACTCTGAAAAAGTAGCGAAATTGGAAGATGAGTTTGCTGAACATTACGGAGTGAATTCCAGAATGATAAAGGAGAAAATCATTTATGTTGAACATCATAGAGCACATTTGGCGTCGGCATTTTTTGCGAGTCCGTTTGATGAGGCTGCAATCTTATCTATAGATGGGTCTGGTGATTTTACGACAACGATGCTGGCTATTGGGCGTGGTAATCAAATTGAGGTGCTCGATTCTTTGGATTTTCCTGTTAGTGCTGGACTATTTTATACGGCGTTCACCCAATATCTAGGTTTTCCTCATTATGGAGATGAATACAAGGTAATGGGTTTGGCACCTTATGGGGAACCCAAGTATGTCTCCGAAATAAGAAAGATTATCAAATTTACTGATGATGGTTTATTTGACTGGGATGAAAGTTACTTTCAAAATCCGAATGAAATGAAACTTGGGTATGAGAATCATGTTCCCACGGTCTCAACACTATTCGCGCAGAAAATGGAAGATGTGTTTGGTCCGGCTCGCCGAGTGGGTGATGAATTGACGCAGAAGCATAAAGATATTGCGACGAGTGTTCAAAGGGTATGTGAAGAGTTGATTTTGCATGTTTTGAATCACCTACAGAAAAGAACAGGATTAAAGAATGTTTGTATTGCGGGAGGTGTTGCTCAGAATTCTGTGGCCAATGGAAAAATCATCGAAAATACTGCTTTTGAGCATTTATATATACCATCTGCTGGTCATGATGCAGGAATTAGTATGGGTTCAGCATTATATGCATACAATCACATTTTGAAGCAACCTAGAGCAGCCGCAGTTTATAATGCATACACAGGCAGTCGTTTTACAAATGAGGAAATTGAGATGTATTTAAAATCTCGAGGCATTGAGTATGAGCGACTGGATGACGAAACATTGTATAATCGTATCACAGATAAGTTGATAGAACCTGGTGTGGTTGGTTGGTTCTCGGGGCGGGCTGAATTTGGACCTCGTGCTTTGGGTGGACGAAGTATTATTGCAGATCCTAGAAATGAAAAAGCTAAAGAGTTGTTGAACTTGAAAATTAAACGAAGAGAAAGTTTCAGGCCCTTTGCACCAAGTATTTTGAAAGAATACGTTTCGGAGTATTTTACAAAAGTTGAAGATGTGCCATTTATGGAAAAAGTATTTCCAATAAAGCCAGAGAAATACGCTGTCATACCGGCTGTTACGCATGTGGATGGCACTGGCCGACTTCAAACTGTAGATAAAGAGGTGAGTCCGAGATATTACGCACTGATTGATCGATTTAGAGAGAAAACAGGTGTTCCCATTTTATTGAATACGAGTTTCAATGAAAATGAGCCGATTGTTAATACACCGGCGGAGGCATTGGACTGTTTCTTGCGGACAAGTATGGATATGTTGGTCCTTGAAAATTGTATTGTTGAACGGAAATAATTTTATTTTGATTGAAGACACAGAAATGCCAATCGTATTGATTGGCATTTCTGTGTTAAATGTTATTTCAAATAATTGACGAAACTCGCCATTATCTCGTCCCACCCAATTCAGTATAATGCGCCCTTATTTGCATTGATGGCTGAAAATGAGTTTTTTGAACTAAAGGTATTTTACACATGGGGTGAAAATTCGATTAAGCCAAAGTTTGACCCAGATTTTGGTCGGGTTGTTGAGTGGGATATTCCTTTACTAACAGGGTATCAATATGAATTTGTCAAAAATGTCGCTAAAAATCCTGGATCACATCATTTTTTTGGGATTGATAACCCTAATTTGGTTCAAGACATCGAAGCCTGGGGCGCAGATGTTGTATGGGTATGGGGATGGAGTTTCAAATCGCATTTGAAAGTGATACGTCATTTTCATGGCGAAATTCCTGTTTGGTTCCGCGGGGATTCAACTTTGATAGATGAAGTTAATTCGTCATTTTGGAAACAGCGACTGAGAGAGGTTTTTTTGTCTTGGGTATATAAAAAAGTGGATTTGGCTTTTTACGTAGGAGATAATAACAAGAAGTATTTTTTACAACATGGACTATTGGTGGGTAATTTAATTCTTGCGCCACATGCCATTGATAATGGTCGGTTTTCAGACTGGAACGAGGAATTGGAAAGTGATTTAACCGATTGGAAAGAATCTTTGGGCATTTCAGAAAATGATTTGGTAGTTCTATATGTAGGTAAGCTAGAGGCCAAGAAGAATCCAAAATTCATGTTGGATTTGGCCACTCAATTACCGTCCGAAAAATTTAAATTTATCATCGTCGGTGATGGTATTTTGAGCGATGAACTCAAACAAAAGGCTAAGCAGGACGAACGAATATTGTTTCTTCCATTTCATAATCAAACTAAAATGCCATCCGTGTATCGTTTGGGTGATGTCTTGGTTTTGCCCTCTCTAGGACCCGGTGAAACATGGGGCTTGGCCATGAATGAGGCGATGGCTTGTGGGATTCCTGTTTTTGGGTCATCTAAATGTGGGGGAAGCATTGATTTGATCGACGATAGTTGTGGGTTGATTTTTGATCCTAGTGATTTAAATGCAGTTGTTAACCAATTAAATACATTTGCAGACAATCCTGATGCATTGGCCAATCTCAAAGCCGGAGCCATTCAGAAAATTCAGCAATTTCGGTATGACAAAATTGTGGATGCCGTGATTGAAGGAGTCCATAGAATTGATAGAGCAAATTGAGAAAAGCCTTTGAAATATCTGTCCTCGGTACCTCGTCGGCCACGCCGACGAAGTATCGGCATCCGAGTGCGCAGTATGTGCGGTTGGAAGGCAGTTATTTGTTGTTGGACTGTGGGGAAGGGGCACAAAGGCAGTTGTCGAGGTATGGATTGCGGGTGCTGAAGATTTCTCATGTGTTTATCACCCATTTGCATGGAGATCACTATTTTGGCTTGCCTGGGTTGATTACTTCCATGGCTTTATACGGACGCACGGAACCGCTAGTGATTGTAGGGCCACCAGCGTTGGAGAGTATCATGCAAGTGCTCATAACAGAGAGCGATTCAGCGCTGCCCTATGAATTACAATATATTCAAACGCAAACAGATATCATTGAGATAGTGGTTGAAACGGAGCAATTCAATGTCGTTTCGGTGCCATTGAAACACAGGGTACCATGCACGGGATTTCTAATTCAAGAAAAAGGACCTGAACTCAAACTCAATGTGGATGCCTGTGTGAAATATAAAGTGCCGGTGGAACAGTATGATGCCATTAAACTGGGGGCAGATTACCAATCTTCAAGTCAAGGTGTGATTGCCAACAGTCTGCTTACATCGCCCGGTTATAAAAATCGCACTTACGCCTATATCACCGATACCATCTACGATCCCGAATACTTGGTGCCAATTCTGAAGGATGCAGATCTATTATACCACGAAGCTACCTTTCTTCACGAAAGATCTGAGCGCGCTGCAGAAACCTTCCATAGTACAGCCCTCCAAGCGGCTCACATTGCCCTAGCGGCTAATGTGAAACGACTCATGATTGGCCATTTCAGTGCGCGATACAACGATGCGCAACCCCTCCTCGAAGAGGCCCAATTGGTCTTTGTCAATACCGTGGAAGCAGTGGAAGGACAAAAATTTGATTTATGAATAGAAAAACAGTTCCAAAAATTCTTGATAAGAAATATTTTAATGGTCTTGATGTTTTAAGAGCTTTTAGTTTGGTTCTAGTTGTCATTAGTCATGTGCTTTTTAATGACGATGGGACCATCGGTAAAATGCACCTTGGTACTATTGGTGTAGATGTTTTTTTTGTAATATCTGGATTTTTAATTACTACATTGATATGTAAAGAAATAGCTGCGAATGGCCAATTTGATTTAAGAGCTTTTTTTATCCGTAGAGCATTTAGAATTCTACCAGTAGTATTTTTGTTTACGATAGTTTTGTTTTTCCTGAACCATTTTTACAGTCTGAACATCTCAAGTAGTAGTTTAATATCTGGGTTATTGTTTTATCGCAATTTTCCATATATTCAGGGTGTATGGGAAAACGGTCATTTATGGTCATTGTCTGTTGAAGAACAATTTTATATTGTTTTTCCAACATTCTTGTTCCTTTTAAAGGAAAACATATATTTTAAATTTTTATTAATTTTTTTAATAGCAATTCCGGGTGTCGATTATTTGCATTATAATTCGCTTCTACCAGAGGGGTTATTCAATAAGTTCATTGCTATTTTCGCAAACATATTTTCAAAAGGTACCTATATGATAATTATCGGCAGTTTGGGGGCTCTGTTAGTTTTTAAAAATGAAAGATTTTTTAATTTTATATACAATTCAAATTGCAAGATTTTTTGGTCTATTTTTAGTTTGACCTTTATCACTGTTCTATCAACAAATTCATACCTAACATTGTCGCCATTTGTGTCAAGAACAATTCTGGGAATTGGTGTCTTCGTTATAATTATACTGAATTTATCTCGAGAAAAAATAGAACTATTATTTTGGGATAATCCAATTCTCATATATTTGGGTAAGTTGTCTTACAGCTTATATATTTGGCAACAATTATTTACGTACAAACAACCATGGGGTGGCGGTATTCTTCTTAATTTGATATGTTTATTATTGGTATCAATAATTTCTTATCATCTAATAGAGATGAATTTTATTAAACTACGTAAATCTTTGGGCTATTGACTACAGAGTTGGTACGTTGAAAATTAGAAGAGTAATATACTAAACACTTTCTAGTCTCGTGCAAAACTCGCCCGCGCGTGCGCGGGCGACACACCAAAATGGGTGTTATTTTCGTTCCCTATCATTATGGCCAAACGAAAATCATCCAAAGACACACGTCCCGATTTCCTGCGCGATCAAGGCGATCGCATTGAAAAAATATCGGCCAAAGACGTGTGGTCGGCCATCACCCTCAAACACGAGCCCACCCGCAAAGTGGTTGGGTTCCTGCTGGTGGTTTTCGCGGCGGTTCTCGCCATTAGTTTTACCTCCTTCTTCTTTTCTTGGAAACTCGATCAGAGCCTGATGTCGCGCAGCGACGATGGCCTGTCCTATTTCAATGGCGCGGCAAAAAACGCCATGGGTTACTACGGTGCCCAACTCGCGTTTAAGTTTGTCCACAATGGCTTCGGTCTCGCTGCCTATGCCCTGCTGCCGTATGTGGCGCTCACGGGGCTTTTCCTCCTTTTCGATTACCGTCCGTTCTCCCTGCTGCGCATCGCGGTGCATACCATCCTGTTTACGGTTTGGTTTTCCCTTTTCTTGGGTTTCGCTTTGCGATGGTGGCCATTGCTCGGCGGATCTTTCGGGTTTTTTGGCAATCAACAGGTTGAAACCGCCATCGGTGCGGTGGGGTCGTTTTTCTTCCTCGCGGCCTATGCCGTGGCCTATTCGATGTTCTTCCTCAATGCCAATCCCTTCGCCCGCATCAAAATGAAATATGGTCCGGACGGCGAGTTGGTGGATCCGGAATCTGATCTCGATGGCGCCTGGGCATCGGACGGAAACGCATCGCTTCGTGAAGAAAAAACAGAGAAAATAGACATCGAACAACCCTCAGGCTTTGAGCCGAGCATCCATGAGGATTTTGTGGTGGATGCGCTGGATGAGGATGTGATTGAGGTGGAATTGGAAGACGATACCCCGCCCTTGTCGCAAGCGGAAAGGGAAGCTCTGACGCAGATATCGCTCAAAACGGCAGATACGGTTGCGCCAGCCAAAGTGGTGAATCCCGCGCCGCCGATCATTGAGAAGTTTGATGATTTTGTGATTAGTCGCGGCGAAGAAGAAGTGGTGGATATCGCCATGGCCCCCGTGAATCAAGAGCCGAAACCGTTTGATGTGGAAGTGGAAATCACTCAGACAGAACCAGAGGCGGTGATTGATGAACACGATGCAGGTCCGGGTGCGGGCATCAATACGCTGTTGGGTGATGAGGACTTTCAAGTGGAGGTGATGGTCGATGAAACGGATGAGGAAGTGGATGAAAATACGGGCGACAATTCCATGGATCGGATGGGGATCGACACCGTGTACGACCCCACGCTGGAGTTGAGCAAATACGTGTTTCCAACCCTGGATTTGCTGGATGAGCACGACACGCGCAAGCAGGAAATCGACATGGAAGAGATTCAGCGGAGCAAGGACATGATTATCCAAACGCTGGAAAATTATAAAATTGGCATTTCGAGTATCAAGGCCAGTGTGGGTCCAACCGTGACTTTGTACGAAATCGTGCCCGCGCCGGGCGTGAAAATTTCGAAGATTAAGAACCTGGAAGACGATATCGCGTTGAGTTTGGCGGCCTTGGGAATACGGATCATTGCGCCGATTCCTGGAAAAGGAACCATTGGTATAGAGGTGCCGAACAAGAATCCGGAGATGGTGCCGATGCGCAGTGTGTTGGCCAGTAAGAAGTTCCAGGACTGCGATTTTCAGCTGCCGGTGATTTTGGGTAAGACCATTTCGAACGAAATCTTTGTGGCCGATTTGGCGAAAATGCCCCACTTGCTGATGGCGGGTGCTACGGGACAGGGTAAGTCGGTGGGTTTGAACAGCATTTTGGTGTCGTTGCTATACAAGAAACACCCGGCCTATGTGAAGTTTGTGTTGGTGGATCCGAAGAAGGTGGAATTGACGTTGTTCAATAAGATTGAGCGACATTTCTTGGCGAAGTTGCCGGGCGATGGCGAGGCGATTATTACAGACAACCATAAGGTTATCAATACATTGAATAGTTTGTGTGTGGAGATGGACAACCGCTACAAGTTGCTGCAGGACGCGTTGGTGCGGAACATCATTGAGTACAATAACAAGTTTTTGGCGCGGAAGCTGAATCCGAACGATGGGCATCGATTCTTGCCTTATATCGTGGTGGTGATTGATGAGGTAGCGGATTTGATGATGACGGCGGGCAAGGAGATTGAGACGCCGATTGCTCGTTTGGCGCAGTTGGCTAGGGCGATTGGGATTCACTTGATTTTGGCGACGCAGCGGCCGAGTGTGAACGTAATTACGGGGATGATTAAGGCGAACTTTCCGGCGCGGATTGCGTTTCGGGTGAGTTCGAAGATTGATTCTCGCACGATTTTGGATGGCAACGGGGCGGATCAGTTGATTGGTAGGGGCGATATGTTGTACAGTGGGGGCAATGAGGTGATTCGATTACAATGTCCGTTCGTGGACACGCCGGAGGTGGAGCGGATTGTGGATTTCATTGGCGAGCAGCGGGCTTTTCCAACGGCGTATGTGTTACCTGAGGTGAAGGAAGAGGGGGGCGTATTGAGCGGCGATGGCTTGGATTCAGGCGATTGGGATCCGATGTTTGAGGATGCGGCGCGTGTGGTGGTGTTGAATCAGGTGGGCAGCACGAGCATGATTCAGCGAAAATTGAAGATCGGATACAACCGGGCAGGTCGTTTGATGGACCAGTTGGAAGACGCCGGAATTGTGGGTGGAAATAACGGCAGCAAGGCCCGTCAAGTTTTGATTACTGATGAGTATAGTTTGGAGCAATTTTTGAGTAATTTGCGATAGAATTTTAGGTAGATGAATTATACATTGAATTTGGGTGCTTCGGCAGGATTTGGGCGCTTTGTTTTGCGCGGGTTGGCTTTGTTTTGTTTGGGTGTGTTGTCTGTGGTTGGCTTAAAGGCGCAGCAGCAAAATGATCCGAAGGCTGAGGCGATATTGAAGAAGGTGGCGGCGGTGTATCAGTCGTACAGTACAATCAAGGCATCGTTTACTCTGACAACCACGCCGGTGAGCGGTAGGGCTTCGGTGGAGAAGGGGAGTGTTTGGCTGAAAGGGAAGAAGTTTCGCTTGGATTATGCATCGCAGGAGATTTATTGTAATTCGTTGTTCACTTGGACGTACAGCAAGGATGATGCGGAGGTGACGAAGGAGAATTTCAAGTTGCGCGATAACAGTATCACCCCGAATGAGATTTTTACCATTTATAATAAGGGGTTTAAGAGTAAATACGAAGGTCCGATCGTTCGCAACGGCAAGAATTACGATGTGATTCAGTTGGTGCCCAAGAATGCTGCCAATTACAGTTATGTAAAGTTGGAGATTGATAAGTTGACGAACAAGATCCAGCGTGTGATTCAGCATTATAAGAATGGGACTGAGGTCGCGATTGAGGTGACTTCCATGACGCCGAATACAGCTTTGGCTGAAACATTTTTTGAATGGAGCACTGCTGCGCATCCGGATGTGACCATGGTTGATTTGACGAAGAAGCGGAAGCCTTAGTGAAATTGCTTGCGCTATTAGAATTAGTTCAATTGTAGCAAATCGTATCAAAGAAAAGGCCCGCAATTGCGGGCCTTAATATTTTAGTTTATATAGATTTTATTATTGATTACGCAGGCATACGTCCCAACACTTCAGCCATTTTCTGGCCGATTTCTGCGGGAGATGCTACCACGTGAATACCACACTCGGCCATGATCGCCATTTTAGCAGCGGCGGTATCGTCTTTTCCACCAACAATCGCCCCGGCGTGACCCATTCTGCGACCTGCAGGCGCAGTTTGACCTGCGATGAAACCAACCACAGGCTTGGTGCCATGTTCTTTGATCCAGCGAGCGGCTTCGGCTTCCATGCCACCACCAATTTCACCAATCATCACGATGCCTTCGGTTTCAGGATCGTTCATGAACAATTCCACGGCTTCTTTGGTTGTGGTTCCAATGATTGGATCTCCACCAATACCAATGGCAGTGCTTTGCCCCAATCCCAATTTGGTTAACTGATCTACGGCTTCGTAGGTCAAAGTACCTGACTTAGAAACAACACCAATCGAACCTTTCTTGAAAATAAAACCTGGCATGATGCCAATTTTGGCTTCACCTGGGGTGATGATACCGGGGCAGTTTGGACCAATCAAGGTACAACTGAATCCTTTGATGTATTCGCGCACCTTCACCATGTCTTTGGTGGGGATGCCTTCAGTAATACAAACGATGACTTTGATTCCGGCTTCGGCAGATTCCATGATGGCATCGGCAGCGAAAGCGGGGGGAACAAAGATGATACTGGTGTTGGCTTGGGCTTCGCGAACGGCATCTTGAACGCTGTTGAAAACCGGACGGTCGAGGTGGGTGCTACCACCTTTTCCTGGAGTTACACCGCCAACCACGTTGGTTCCGTATTCAATCATTTGTTGTGCGTGAAAAGTGCCTTCGTTTCCAGTGAAACCTTGAACGATAACGCGAGAATCTTTGTTAACCAGTATACTCATAGTCTTATTGCTGCGCGAAAATAACACAGAAGGGCTGAATCCCAATGCGGTATGGGAGATTATTTCTGAACGGCCTCGGTAATCGCAGTCTGTAAATCCAACTAGTTTTGCCCGAGTTGCAGTGTGATTCAATTAGAGTCATTCTGAAAACAACTTAAATGATGTATGAAAATATTTTTCTAATTTATAATTTTGCGTATGAAAATCATTTACTGAATCACCTGTATCTCGCTCGGTTTTATTCACTATAGGTGGGAAACCAAGAATAAAACAATACGGATTCTTTTTTAGAAAAACATCGTCCGTGGTCTTTTTGATTTTATGGGTTTTGATAATCTTAATATTTTCAGAATGTATTTTTTTAAATTCTTTGGATATTGCGAATATTCGATAATCGAATTTTATTAAATATAAAATCGAAAGCAACAAAAAAGTATTTGTTAAAAGGCGGTTTAAATTAAACGACAATTTCTCGTATATAAAAAGGAATAAACAACAAAGGAATAACAATGTAGCGATGTCAATAAAAAAATAGAAACGATTATCGAAATAGGTAGATTTGTTGAATAATAATGAAATTAATGCGGTTTGACTAAATAGGGCTAGTATGTATGTTGTTGCGTGTATGTGTATCTTTCTTACCAAAACTAGTTTGTCGAAGCGTGTTTCTAATTGGTAAAAATAAATACTTAACAAAATAGCTGAGATAAATAATCTTACGTTTGTAAAGGTTGTTTTGAAGTATTCAAACATTCCTAGCGCAGTTAATTTTAAATTTTTTACAAGGTTCCAATTTATTTGATGAGTGCCTTGAGTTTGCAGTCTTTTAAAGTTTCCCGGGTTCCCGAACAACCACATAGTTGATAAAATAATTATTACACCTAGTATAATTATTTTATCTTTATTTTCTATTATAATCTGCCTACTATTGTAAAAGTATCCCATTTTATTCCTGTATAAATAATAATACATTAATCCGTAAATGACAATTACTAATGAAAGATTGATTTTAATATTAAAAGTCAAAAACAGGAGAACTGATGCTATGAAAAATAGATATTTTTCTTGCATTTTACAATATTTGCACAGGAAAAAAATTCCTAGTAAAATGTAATTTAGAGAGAAAAAATATGGGAGTTGTCCAGCCACCCAATAGGATACATTTCCCCACCCATTAGATGCTCTCACAAAAGTATATAATGCTGATATACAAAATAATGAGCCAATTATACTATTTGTTTTATTGATGTTAAGAGTAGTTAGTAATAAATAGAAAGATAGTAAGTTACTCAAATAAATAAACATATTGATGAGTGTAGGGTCGCCCGAATTCCCTAGGATTTTATAAATGAGAATATGTCCTGGTAAAACCAAAGGAAACTCGAAATTTGTTGGGTTTTCTAAAAAGTGATAATAACCGAATTGCCTCAGTTCTGTTAATATTTGTAAATCATCTGAATGAAAAGCGTTATTTGTAGAAATTACGAAATAGAAAACCAAATGAATTAAGCCAAAAATGCCGATCAATCCCATCGGTAGTGTAATTTCCTTTATATTGGTACGTTTTTTTGTGGTATTACTTAGGATATTTGGTGATTGATATGGCATAAGTCTTTTTTTCTATTATTGTAATAAGAATTTTCATGAATTACATTTATACAATTGATTTACAAAACTACATTAAATTCCCTTAAAGTAATGAATAATTTTCGCGGATGGATAAGCGCACCCAAAGTGACCTCTTCCCACAAAATCGCACTGTTCTAAACTAGAGTTTTCAGGGTAACAAAAAACAGAAAAAAAACTAACTTGTTACCATGAAAAAATCAAAATTTACTGAAGCTCAGATTGTTTTTGCGATCAAACAATTCGAGACTGGAACGCGGGTAGATGAGATCTCTCGCCAAATGGGAATTTCCCAAGCTACTTTCTTTAACTGGAAGAAAAAGTATGGATCGATGGGTGTGTCAGAACTCCGTAAACTCCGGCAACTTGAAGAGGAAAATCAGCAACTGAAGAAGTTGGTTGCAGATTTAAGTCTGGACAAACAAATGCTTCAGGATGTTATAAAAAAAAGTTATAAAACCCACGTACAAAAAGGAAATGGCATTGTGGATGGTTGATAACTATCAAATATCTAAGAATAGGGCCTGCAAGTGTGTTTTGCTTTGCCGTTCCATGTTCTTTTATAAGCACCATCGTAGAGATGAAACGGCCTTGAAAATGCGAATTCGAGAAATAGCCAACACAAGAATTAGATACGGTTTTAAACGGATCTTTACTCTATTGAGGCGAGAGGGTTTTACGGACAATCACAAGCGAGTTTACCGAATTTACCGCGCGGAAGGCTTGAATCTTCGGAGTAAAAGGCCCAGGCGTAATCGCAGTGCTAATCATCGTTTAGAACGATTGAATCATCAAGCTATTAACCAGGTTTGGAGCATGGACTTCGTACAAGACGCCCTGTTCAATGGGGAAAGATTTAGGGTGTTAACTGTAGTGGACAACTACAGTAAAATATGTCATGGTTTGCTGGTGGGCAAATCGCTAAAAGGCATTGATGTAGTAGAGGAATTGAGCCGTATTTGCACTATTGAGGGTTGTAAACCTGTGCGTATTCAGTGTGACAACGGAACTGAATTTGTATCAAAAGATGTTGATTTATGGGCGTATTCAAATGGCGTGACCATGGACTTCTCAAGGCCCGGAAAGCCTACGGACAATCCCTATGTAGAGTCATTCAATGGAAAGTTTAGAGACGAATGTTTGAATGTAAATTGGTTCTTATCCTTGGAGGACGCGGCAAAGAAAATTGAAGATTTTAGGTGGGAATACAACCATTTCCGTCCACACAGCTCAATCAATGATTTAACACCAAAAGAATTTATTATATTGCATGAAAATACCCCTGAAACTCTAATTTCGGTTGTCTGATATACGGGGAGGGGTCAA
>Ga0315905_10000533_pt1 | contig 41153 bp, 28 predicted proteins | sample LakEriMetagenome_5_FD_203522 | JGI IMG/M metagenome (GOLD analysis project Ga0315905, IMG submission 203522) | Freshwater fungal communities from buoy surface, Lake Erie, Ohio, United States - Buoy 4 MA121 | ecosystem: Environmental > Aquatic > Freshwater > Lake | place: USA: Lake Erie, Ohio...
TAAAGATGAGAATCAGCTGTGAGGAGTTTGAAAAGGCGACAGGAGAGAAGATTTTCCCGCTCGCCCAAGACTTCTTGGAAAAGAATAATCTCGAGTATAACGATCTCACCACTGATGAAACCGAGAGAGTCCTCTCCGAGATACAGCGTGTGTTATCATCACCGCTTAAGCTGTCTGGTGAATCTCGTCTCCCGGACTGGGAGGCAGGTTGGTCACAAAATCTTACTAGTGAGGTAACACCTGGATCATTGATACCAGGTTACATGAACAAACATCCTATCATGCGCTGGGGTGGGAAGTTCGTCAGTACAGTATCACCTAATCTTGAATACTTGATTCTTTCACTTCTGCAACTTCACCTCTTTGAGAAGTGGCTTGCTAACAGGAGCGACATATTCGAGTTTGGTTGTGGCACAGGGCACAACCTCCTGAGGGCTAGAATGGCAAATCCAACAGCAAGTCTCACAGGTCTTGATTGGACAAAAGCATCCCAAGAGATCATCGGCAGGATGAATGACTCAGGAGTTCTCCTTTGCAAGGGCAGGAACTTCGACTTCTTCAAGCCTGATTACAGCATCGATTTCCCAAAGGGCAGTGCTGTTTACACTTTCGCTGCCCTAGAGCAAGTTGGAAAGAATCACAAGGCTTTCGTAAAGTTCCTCCTTGATAAGGAAGTTGATATTTGTCTCTCAATAGAGCCCATTACAGAACTGCTCGATAGTTCCGTTGAGATGGAGAAGCTTTGCATTGATTACTGTCAGAAGAGAAACTACCTTGACGGTTACATGACACACCTACAGGAACTTGAAAGTAGTGGTCAGGTAGAGATACTTGAGGCAAAGAGAAACTACATAGGAAGCATGTTCATAGAGGGTTACATGCAGGTCGTGTGGAGACCGAGGAGCAAGGTATGAAGGCTATTGTTACTGGTGCTGCGGGGCTTCTTGGCAGTGAGATTGTTTCTCTTGACGATTCTGTGATTGGATTGACTTCCAAGGATTGCAACCTTGTCGAATCGGCTTCAGGACTGCAGTTATTCACACAGGCCGACACAGTCATCCACTGTGCCGCAAAGGTGGGTGGTGTGAAGGCAAATACCGATTATGTCGCAGACTTCTTCGATGACAATGTGAAGATGAACATGAATGTCATGAGGGCGTGTAGAGAATCAGGCTTCAAGCTGGTTTCAATTCTTTCTACTTGCATCTATCCTGATGCAAAGTATGTGAATTATCCACTGACTGAGGACCAGCTTCACCTGGGACCTCCACATGATTCGAACTTTGGCTATGCCTATGCAAAGAGAATGCTTGATGTACAGACTAGAGCCTATCGGAAGCAGCATGGCTGCAACTTCATAACTGTGATACCCAACAGTCTTTACGGAAATAACGACAACTTCGATCTTAGTAGCGGACATGTGATACCAGCGCTGATCAGAAAGTTTCATGAGGCAAAACTTCATGGTCACGATCATGTTGAGATCTGGGGGAGTGGAAGGCCGCTTCGTGAGTTCACATTTGCAAGGGATGCAGCTAAGATCATACTGTGGCTTGCTGAGAACTACGATAACCCAGAACCCATCAACATCGGAAACCCAGAACAGACTTCAATCAAAGAGCTTGCACAAACGATTGCCGAAGAGATTGGTTATGAGGGTGGAGTCAAGTTTGACAACACGAAGCCCGATGGACAGTATGAGAAGCCCTCTTCAAATGAGAAACTTCAGAGGTTGGGGTGGTCAGAATCATATACACCTCTTCGTATAGGCCTGGCTGAGTCAATAAAGCTGTTCAAAGAAAGATACCCGAACGTTCGTGGTATTACTATTTGAGCATGAAGACAGCACTTATTACAGGCGTCACGGGACAGGACGGTAGTTACCTTGCTGAGTTCCTATTGGAACGAGGCTACAAGGTCATAGGCATGAAGAGAAGGACATCGCTTCTTGCCACTGACAGAATCGATCACCTCTTTCAAAACCCAAATTTTCACCTAGTCTATGGCTCTATGAACGATGTCGGTGCCTTCTATCGACTTTTCCATGAGCATCACTTTGATGAGGTCTACAACCTCGCGGCACAATCGCATGTCAGAGTATCTTTTGATGTGCCTGAAGAGACTGTTGATGCAGTAGCAATGGGACCACTTCGTCTTCTTGAGTGCATTCGTACAATGCAGCCACACTGTCGTTTCTACCAGGCATCCTCTTCGGAGATGTACGGTGACAATCCGGAACATCCGCAGAGCGAGAACACTCGTCTCATGCCGGCATCTCCCTATGCATGCGCAAAGGTCTTTGCTCACGGTCTCACTCGAAACTATCGTGAGGGATACGGAATCCACGCATCTTCCGGCATCCTTTTCAATCATGAGAGTCCTCGCCGCGGTGAGACTTTCGTCACACGTAAGATTACCCTAGCTGCAGCGCGTATCAAGCTCGGCCTGCAAGACAAGATCGCTCTCGGCAATCTCGATGCTCTTCGTGACTGGGGATACGCAAAGGACTACGTCGAGGCAATGTGGCTCATGCTACAGCAGGAAAATCCGGACGACTATGTAATTGCTACTGGTGAGACTCACACAGTGCGTGAGTTTCTGGATGAAGTTTTCAAAATTGCAGACCTTGATGTTGACAAGCACCTCATCATCGATGACAGGCTTAGGCGTCCTCACGAGGTTCCATGGTTGGAAGGTGACTGCTCAAAGGCCGGCGAGAAACTTGGCTGGGTCCCAAAGACAACCTTCAAAGGTCTTGCAAGGCTTATGTACGAGGCAGATCTGAAGCTTGTGAAGGGTGCACTATGACATATGAGAGAGGCATAATAGCAGGTTCATTTGACATCCTACACCCAGGTTACATACGGATGTTCGAAGAGTCAAAGCGTGTAGTGAGCTACCTCATTGTAGCCCTACAGGATGATCCGACTGTTGATAGGCCTGAGAAGTGCAAGCCTGTGCAGACATGGGAAGAAAGAGCTGAGATACTTAAATCGCTTCGATACGTTGACGATGTGGTCTACTACAACACCGAGTACGACCTCAGAAAGTTGCTTGGTTCCGTAAAGTATGATGTCAGGATTCTTGGATCTGATTACCTCGGCAGGAGATTCACGGGTGATGACCTGGAAAAACCTGTCTTCTACTGCAACAGGAACCATCAGTACAGTCTCACAGACCTAAAGGAGCGTATTGCGGAGTCTATGTTGAATAGGTGAAAATGTTGTCACGGTGGTATACGATTAATTTGAGGACCACATGAGCAACGAATTCCCTACTGGCAAGCCACACGTATCCTACTCGGAGGTCAGCACATGGCATTCATGTGGATACAAGCACAAGCTTTCCTACATTGACAAGGTGGTCATCGAACAGGACTGGATTCACGCTGACTTTGGAAAGCATGTCCACTCAGGAGTTGAGAACTACCTGAAGACCCGTGTGATGGACATTCCCGCAGTTATCAAGCTCATTGAAGATGACTGGGCAGCAAAGGGCCGTCCGGATGTAGAGAAGTGGAAGTCATGGGCATCTAACATCCTCACCGACTTCCCAGGCTGGTTGGACACGGAACATCCCGGTTGGGAGCTACTCGGTGCTGAGCTTCCCCTCTATGAGGACATTCCCGAAGAGGAGACCATCAAGTTCAAGGGATTCGTTGACTCCATCGTTCGTGTTCCTCTCAACGAAGAGAGGACAAAGTGGAAGATCTGGATCCTCGACTGGAAGACAGGACCGGCATACGGATGGCGCAAAGACAAGCTAGAGAACGAACTTGTCCTCGCCCAGCTCTGGCTCTACAAGTCATACCTTCTACGAAAGTTAGACCTTCAAAGTCGAGAGGTCGGCTGTGCCTTTGTTGTCCTGAAGAAGGGGGCGAAGCCTGGCTCTACAATTGCTCGATATGACATCTCAGTAGGACCGAAGCCGATGGAGAAGGGAGAGAAACTTGTCAAGGACATGGTCAACGGTGTCCGTCGAGGCAAGTTCCTAAAGAACAAGTACAACTGTGAATGGTGTGACTTCGCAAAGAGCGGACACTGTAAGCGGTAACTATTTACATATGCTCTCACTTGTGTGATAGTGATGCAGGTGAGCACATTGAGTAAAAAGAAAGTTATCGTCCTTTCCGATCACGCATTAAGCCCGTCGGGTGTGGGTAATCAAACCAGGCACCTGATCAACGGCCTCCTTGCAAAAGGAGGCTGGACTTTTAGGCAGTTCGGAGCTGCAATTAAGCATCAGAGCTACGAGACAATAGCTGTCAATGAGGACTTTATCATCAAGCCGATTGACGGCTTTGGTGATAGAAACCTGATTAGAGTTGCACTGGCTACTGAGAAGCCTGATGCTATTCTCATCTTCACAGACCCAAGGTTCTTCACGTGGCTGTTTGAGATGGAAGATGAGATACATCAGGTCTGCCCAATCGCATGGTGGCACGTGTGGGATAACAACCCAGTGCCGGTCTTTAATGACCCTTACTACATGGGAACGGATCTGCTCAATTGCCATTCTTACCTAACGTACGAGATGGTAAGCAAACTGTATCCTGAAAAGACTAACTTCATCCCACATGCATTGCCACCAGGTCTGTTTCACAGGATGCCTTCTTACATGAGGTCACACCATCGTTCAAAGCTGTTGGGTGAATCAAGGAAGGACCACATGATTGGCCTCTGGATCAATCGAAATGCAAGAAGGAAGCGCCCATCTGACGTTATCGAGTCATGGTCAATTTTCCTTAAGAATCTTCATGAGAAGCATGGACACAGAAATGCCACGCTAATCATGCATACAGACCCATTTGATCAGGAAGGTCCAAACCTCGTTGAGGTCGCAAAACTAATGGGCGTTGATGCAAATGTCGTTTTCTCGAAAGAGCGGCTTGACTATGAGAAAATGAACATCCTGCACAACATCAGCGATTTCTGTATCAACATCTCCTACGCAGAAGGTTTCGGGCTCTCTACCCTTGAGTCAATGACTGTAGGTAATCCCATTGTTGCGATCAAGACAGGAGGCCTTACAAGGCAGGTTGTTGACCACAGGGACGGTTCTGAGAATGGTGTTGCACTCCCTGTCGAGCTTCGAACCCTCGTAGGTTCCCAGACGGTTCCATACATTTACGAGGATTACGTCACAAATGAGACGATTGCAAAAGCTTACATGCAACTCTTTGAGATGGGACCTGAAGGTCGTGAGAAGCTTGGCACAAAGGCAATGAACTATGCCAACACAGAGTTCAGTTACCAGAAGACCATTGATGAGTGGGATAGGACTCTCACCGATCTTATTGATAACTGGAAGACGAAGAGGAAGACCTGGGAGGTTGAAAAGCTGTGAAGAAGATTCTAGTAAGAGGTCCACTTCTCTCAAAGTCGGGATATGGAACGCATGCAAGGCAGATAGTGAGCTGGCTCATTGAGAGGGGAATTGAGTTTGCTGCCGAAATTACTCCCTGGGGCATTACCCCTTGGCACTTGAATGCAAGTGACCTAAACGGTCTCATTGGAAAGATAATGGAGGCATCCGGAAAGAAAAGCGACAGATATGACGCCTCAATCCAGATTCAATTGCCTCATGAGTGGGAGCAGATACAGGGCTGCTACAACATTGGAGTTACAGCAGGCACCGAAACTGATTTTGCATCAAAAGATTGGGCGATTGCTGTGTCCAAGATGGATCTCGTAATCGTTCCAAGCAGTTTCACAAAGGAATCTCTTGTAAGAGGTCAAGCTCCTTCTGACAAAATCGTTGTTATCCCAGAATGTTTCAATCCTGAGATCCTATCAGTGACGAGTGGTCTGCCACTCAAAGAGGTGGAATCGAATTTCAACTTTTTGCTCTTTGGCCAGATCACAGGCAATGATCCTGATCGTGACAGAAAGAACATCTTCTACACCGTGAAGTGGTTCTGCGAAGAGTTTGCTGGAAACAAGGACGTTGGACTTGTGATTAAGTCTAACATGGGAACAAATTGCGTGTTTCACAGGAAGGCCCTGAACGACCTGTTCAAGAAGCTCATCTCAGAAGTGAGAAAGGGCGAGTACCCAAGGGTTTACTTGTTGAACGGCGACATGTCTGAAGCCGATTGTGCCGCTCTTTACAAGAGTCCAAAGGTTCACTGCATGGTGTCCTTCACAAAGGGTGAGGGTTATGGTCTTCCTCTAGTTGATGCCGCAGCATCAGGACTGCCTGTCATAGCCACCGATTGGTCAGGCCATCTTGACTTTCTAAATCGTGGAAAGTTCTCAAAGGTGAGCTACAGTATGGTGAATGTTCCACAGTCGATCATCGACGAAAAGATCTTTGCAAGTGGCTCAAAATGGGCTATGCCAAAGGAAGAAGACGCAAAGAAGAGAATGAAGAAGATGGTTGAGTCACGTCACACACCAAAGCAGTGGGCTGATGAACTTTCTCAAAAAGTCTTAAGTGAATTCTCACAAGAGGCCGTGAATCTTCGATATGACGATGTTCTCGGTAAGTTGCTATGTTGATTGAGATACTTGCTGTTATACTGCTTGTGACCAATGCCATAACAGCGACATACCTGTATCGATTTGCGAAGATAGTGCTGAACTTACAGGAAGCAGTTGAAAACGCACTTGACGTTATAGACAAACGATACGTCTCAATAAGCAAGGTCCTACAGATTCCACTTTTCTATGACTCACCTGAGATCAAGAAGGTGCACGAAGACATAAAGGCGTCACGTGATTCTCTGCTCTACATTGCAAACATAATTGGCAGAATTGAAGAAGACGTGGAGGCCGAAAATGAAAGGTAAGAAGCGCATAAGAAAGTCTGGTACTGAGTCAAAGGCTCCCGAGAAGGAGCTTTACTTTGGTCCTGACACGCATAAGGCAATATGCCTCTTCAATGGCACGACGGACATGCAGGAACGTGAGAAGATATACACTTCCGACATTAGGCCTGCAATTGAGACACTGGTCGAGAATCTCATCAGAATTTACTCAGTGCCGCTTCAACACAACAGTTACAACGAAGTGAAGAGTGACTGTGTGAACTTCCTATATGAGAACCTCTGCAAGTTTGATGACAGTCGAGGCACAAAGGCCTTCTCTTACTTCAACGTCGTAGCACGTAACTGGCTATTCCTGTATATTCGCAAGATCAACAAGCATACAGGTAAGCATGTGTCGCTAAGTGACATGAGCCTGCTTTCAAAGAAAGACAAGAATGAGATAGCAAGGCACTCAATAGTTGAGTCACCTGAGACAGTGATGGTTGATGTTGAGAGGAAGGCAGAGATTCGAAACATCCTGAATCGAATTAATCACAGGCTTGTTGACGACAATGAGAAGGCCTGTATGCAAGCAATCATGTCTGTGTTTGATCACGTTGAAGACATTGACATTCTGCACAAGAGGGCAATTCTCATCTACATTCGAGACCTCTCAAACCTACCTCAAAATCAGCTCTCTTCTGCCCTGGGCTCGATACGTCGACACTACAAGAAACTAGTTCAAGAGGACCTAAAGAAGTAATGTCAGCGCTAGATGATGTAATCAGAAGAAATGAAGAGAAGATGAAGAAGGTTGCTGACTTCGGTGAGCTCCTTGATTCAATGGCATCAGTCGATGACAAGCGAAAGCTTCTCTGGAAGGAGATCTACCAGAATGCAGTCACCGATAGGGAGAACGCTTACATTCTGTACATTGGCCTGTACCAGACAATGTCAGGCTCACCAGCCGACCATGCAGCGCACGGGTCAACCTTGATGAAGTACATGGAGAGGATGAGCAAGGCAAACGACCAGATCATCAAGCTTGCTGAGATGATTCGTTCAACTGAAGAGGAGTCACAGGCCATAGATTCTGAGGATATCTTCAGCAAGATCTCAAAGGAGTGAGGAATGCCGCCAGGTGTATCGAGTATCTTCGGAGGACCTCAATATCGTAAGGAGCTGCAGGTACCTGACAAGGCCCAATCAAGCCTACTTGAAAGGGCTGTGGTCATTGATGTTTGTGACGGGCTTAATCAGGGGCAAATTGCAGCCCTTGTCATGGAGTCACTTCCCAATATCGTTGCGAGTAGGATTCCAATCAATGCCTGTGTTGTTCGTCCAGTAACCGGAGGTGCACAGGCATCAAATCCTACTTTGATACTTGCCTATCCATTTTTCTCATCCCACGTTTCAATGCCTGTAAAAGTTGGAGAGACAGTCTGGATTATCTACGACAACGACCCAAACACGACGGCAAAGAATTTTGCTTTTTGGATGTCACGTGTGCATGGAGACCTGTCAAGTGAAGATGTCAACTTCTCACACCATGACAGAAGGATTCTGCCAAACCAGCCCTCAATAGAGGGCCCAGGAACAGCCGCAAAAGCAGGAGCAATCAAAGACGAAACAGAGCCCATCGATTTTCCTGACCTCTCTTTGACACAGCCTGACGATGAGACAAACGGCTACGATGAAATTTTCTCTCTCAATGAAAGCAAACCTGTAAAGTTTGAACCGGTCCCAAGGCTTTACAAAAGGCCAGGTGACCTGGTGCTTCAAGGTAGCAACAATGCTACGATATCTTTAACTACTGATCGTGGTTGGCATGTAGATGAAGACCCACTAGACAAGCCAAGCAATGCAATAAGCGGATCAGATGAGTTCTCGGGAACCATAGACGTAGTTGCAGGTAGGTCAAGGTGGATATCAAAGGCAGAGAAAGTCAGGACAGTGCCGGAAACAAGGCTCAACTCGAGAGGCTTCACGGAAACTTCAAAAGAGATTGACAGCAAAAAGCCTCAGAATCCAGCAGAAGGCGATCCTGACTTCTTGAGTGACGCATCAAGGCTCTACATCTCCATGGCAACCAAACCTGACACAGGCTTTGGTCTAAAGGTATTCACTCCGAAGTTTCCTGGTGATGAAGAGACCGATGAAGAGGAGGAGCTGGTCACTGCTTCCGTAGTTGCAAAGTCCGACTCAATTAGGATTGTTTCAAGGAAGGACGAAGATCACGGAATAAACGGAAGCATTCTCATTGTCAAAGAAGGCGACACCACTGATGCAAATGACCTCGGTGCAATATCAATCAGGCCTGACGGCTCAATCGTAGTTTCAGGCAGCAAGATCTTCATTGGACGTTCAAAGGCTGATGGTGGTCTTGGCGATGGACCTGATGATGCCCCTGACGGATCACAACCTTACGTAAAGTACAAACAGCTTGAGGATCTCCTTAAGGCAATCATGAAGGACATCAACGATTTCTGCGACACGTTAAGCAAGCATACGACACCAGGCTACGGTGCACCTTCAGTACAGATCACACAAGCTGCGGCAACACTGAAGGCTGCAATGGCTTCACGTGAGTCTGAGATTGTCAATCTAAAGTCAGAGAGAATCTTTGGAGAGTAAATGCCAATCGTAACAGCAGCGGGTCGTGAGAAGTTAGAGTCAGATATCAGGCAGGCATTCATTAGGGCAAAGGATGATGGAGCAAAGACAGGAGCAAATCCTGACACGATCATAAGTAATCTTGCAGAAGACCTATCCAGCGCTATAGACAGCTATGTGATTGCCTGTGTCGTTACAATACTCCCAGGTGCTCCTACCCTTACTAAGGTGACTTTGCCGACGACAGGTATTGTTCCCTTTATGGGTAATGTCGTTGGAACTTCAAGCTCGTAACTTGCATGATCGCATACATACAGACAGGATAAATCGACCTTGTCATCTAAGAAGTACAGTTTCAAAGCTGTGGGTGAGACACCAGACGAACTTGCACAAAGGGCGAGACAGTCTATCTCATCACCTCCAATTGGAATCGTTACGCCAATGTCGCTTGGTGAAGGTGATGATGGTATCTTCAAAATGCACCATGACCTCGGAAACACTATTGCCGACAACCTTCGAAACCTGGTATTGACAAACTGGGGAGAGAGGTTAATGGACTACAGGTTCGGTGCCAACCTCAGAGAGCTGACTTTTGAACTGGGGTCTGAAGACACGGATGCGGTTGCTATTGCAAGAATAAAAGCTGCGACTGACAGATACTTACCGTATGTCTCGCTTGATACATTCGAACCTTTCAATGAGCTCGTAGAAGAGTCAGGAATCGCTAGAATCGGAGTGAGAATAACATACACTGTCCCACTTGTTGACACTAAGACACGGTCACTAGAGGTGACTCTACACACGGCAGGATGATGGCTGCAAATAGAAAGACACCCAACCGAAACTACCTCTCGAAAGACTTTGCGGACTTTCGTCGTGACCTCCTCGGGTATGCAAGAACATTCTTCCCAGACAAGATCCAGGACTTCAGCGAAGCTTCTGTTGGTGGGCTTTTGCTAGACATGGCCGCAACGGTTGGCGACAACATGTCATTCTACCTTGACCACCAGTTCAGGGAACTGTCTTGGAGTGAAGCTGTTGAAGTGCAGAACATTGAAAGGCTGCTTCGTAATAACGGTGTCAAGATTACTGGTGCATCTCCAAGCACTGTGACCTTAACTTTCTACATTGAGGTACCTGCCGTTGATAACCTTGGTGTAGCCGTCCCAGATGAATCATCGCTCCCGGTAATACTCCCTGACACCGTTGTTGCTTCGTCAAACGGCGTATTCTTCTCAACTGTTGCACCCGTGGATTTCACAGAGAAAGACAGGGCTGGCAACCTAATGTCTAACATAGTGGTTGGTGACACTTCAAATGATGGCACGCCACTCACGTTCATCCTCAGTAAGAATACGACTGCCGTATCAGGCAAAATCTATACTGAGAGCTTCACATTTGGATCCGGCTACAGACCATTTCAGACTATAAGTCTCTCTAACGAGAATGTCACAGAGGTGATGTCCGTTGTAGATTCTGATGGAAACCTCTGGTATGAAGTTGAAAGCCTGACACAGGACACGGTGTTCTTGGGTAACAGAAATAGAACACCTGATCGGGATGAAGTTGAGGAATCGCTTTACGTCGTTCCTGCACCACTACGTTTCATCACAACGGTTGACCTACAGAACAGGTCAATGCAGCTCAGGTTTGGAGGTGGAGATCCAAACGCTGTCGATGATGATGTCTTTCCTGACCCTTCGAAGTTCTCCCTACCCACCTATGGAAGGAATACGATCCCGCGGTTCACTGTCGACCCTAACGCACTCTTGCGTTCAAAGACTCTTGGGGTCGCTCCTGCCTCTACAACGTTAACTGTCAACTATCGGGCTGGCGGTGGAATCTCACACAATGTTGGAGCAGGAACCATTCGATCAATCAAGACCCTTAATATGGAGTTTCGTGATGGGCCTGCGTCTTCTATTGCGACAGCTGTTAGGGCATCTGTGGATGTTGTCAATAGCACGCCTGCAACGGGAGGAGCCCAAGCACCGACAATCGATCAGCTTCGTACCCTTGTACCAGCAGCAAAGAATGCGCAGGCAAGGATAGTGACTAAATCAGACCTCATATCTAGGGTGTACTCATTGCCGTCAAAGTTTGGCAAGGTCTTCCGTGCAGGTGTGAGGCCAAACCCAAACAATCCTCTGGCATCCCAGCTATTCGTGCTTAGCACCGATTCTAATGGGAGGCTCATACAGACACCAGACACGCTGAAACAGAACTTGAGAACCTATCTCAACGAGTATAGACTAATATCGGATGCAATTGACATTGTTGATGCCAGAGTGATAAACGTCACCTTACAGGTAACGATTGTTCCGACTGCAAACGCAGTGCCACTGAATGTTTCAAGAGACGTGATCCAGGCTCTAAGAACTTTGATGTCAACAAGCAACACGCAGATTGACCAAGCAATCGTAATATCTGATGTTCTCAACTCAATCATAAACGTTCAAGGTGTGCTTGCGGTTACTAACATCTCAGTGCAGAGCATATCTGGCTTGCTTGATGGCAGGCAATACTCTGAGAATTACTTTGATGTTGAGGCTAACACATACAGGGGTCTCATTGTGCCTCCGCCTGGTGCAATATTTGAAGTAAGATTCCCACAATACGACATAGTCGTTACGACGGAGTAAAAAGTGATCGTCATTTTGACGGCCTCAGCCGACACTTACATAACAAACAAAATTGTCGACTCACTTGCTGCTGTTTCTGGAAATGTCGGGCAGGCAGGGACGATTGACATATTCAAGCTGTATGATGAAAGCTTTGAGGTAACTGGTGCAAATGAGTTGTCTCGTGCACTTCTACGTTTCGACTATGGCAGGCTGAGGTCACTTACTTCATCAATACTTGACCTAAACGACATGAGGGCAGTCCTCAAGTTGCGGCATATAAGTGCAGGACAGCCTGTTCCAAGTGACTTTACGATATCGGTCTTTCCCGTCACGGCAAACTTCAGTGAAGGTTTGGGCAGGAATATCTCTTCATATTCTGACATCTCAGCAGCAAACTTTCTGTCAAGCTCTGCAAACGTATTGTGGAATACGCCTGGCGCTGATGCAAGTGGAACTCTTGGAGACACAGGCATCGACTACATTGCAAGAGGTGACCTACTAGATGGCGCAGGAGTAAGGTCTCTAGAGTTCAAGCAGAACTTTCCGATCGGAAATGAAGACCTTGCAATCGACGTGACTTCGTTCCTATCAGCATCAATGGTCGGAATATTGCCACAGCCTGCCATAAGATTGTCTCTTACAGGAAGCGAAGAGCAGGATGACATCACTAGGTTTGTAAAGAGATTCGCTTCAAGGCATGTCAAGGATCCAACACTCAGGCCAAGCATTGAAGTCTACTTTGATGATGCTGTACAGGATACTCGTCAGTCAATGCTGTTCGATGTGACAGGAACTTTGTTCCTAACGAACAACGTTCGTGGTGTGAGGAAGAACATAGTCTCAGGAAGCTCGCTTACGCAGATAAACGGTGACAACTGCCTCATTGTAGATCTCATGACAGGCTCTTTCACCGCATCATTTACGGGATCGCAGTATTCAGCTGTAGAGCCTTCTGTTGGAATGTACTATGTCAACTGTGTCATTCGATCAAATGATACGAGAATCGTCACAGGAACCACTGGTCTTTCAAGCTTCATAAGCGCATCAGGATCTGTCACATTCAATGAAAAGTGGAGATCGATTGACGGAAGAGTCGTTTACAAGGAATCAGAGCTTACCTTCAACAAGAACGATCCTGGTGGAAATGTCTATGCAACTGATGCCCTGATTGCACACTGTAGCGGCCCACAAAACCTTCCAGGTAATCGCACGGCTGTTATTAGGGCAAAATTCTTTGACCTTGCTTCCGAAGATGCTGTTTCAAAGTTTGCAATCGAGAAAAAGCCACTACAGCTAACTTCTGTACTGTACAGAGCGTTTGATGTGAATGACAAGAGCATGATATTCGACTTCGATGCAATTGGGACTAAAGCTTCTCTAGATGAGAACGGAAACTTCTTCACAGTGTATAGCGATACATTTCCTTACGGTAGACCAGTAACATTTGAGTTTCTTGTCGAATACAATGGCAAGCAGACAATAGTAAGTTCGAACGGTTACACGTTCATGCACGGAGAGTGATGTCAATAGCTAAGAATCGCTCGCTTGGAAACGCAATTGAGGCGGCGTCTCCATCTTTGCCCGTGTCATATCGCGGAATTGACTTCGCAGACTCAAATGTCACGACAGGATCATTTAGGCACGACACACCAGGGGCACCGCTAAGATCGACACAGCAGCTTCCCATAGATTGGTCGGATTTTTCACGACACACATTCTTTGGCTCTGCAGAAGTCGCAGTTAACGTTGCATTTGACAAGATCATCAACGGTTTTCCCTTTGACGGTAACAGTCAAGAGATTGGAAACTTCCTTGATGGGCTCTCTGGGTTTGAGAGGTATGTGTATGATTCGTTCCAGAAGAGCCTAAACTGCATCTTCATCACAGCAAGTCACATTGCTGTAAATGACGTGGCAGGTGGTACCGACACAGCGCTCTCAAAGAGAAAGGATGGATCGAACGTTCTAGATCCTGGCCTACAGTCTTTCTCACTACAGCTAAAGCTATTTGTTCCATCCGATTCCAATACAGATTCTGTCATCGTCCAGCGTGTCTCAGGAACATCCGGTTACACACTAGCGTTAGAAGCAAATGCAACATCGGACATGGGTGTTGTCATGTTTATGGTGACATCTGGCAGCGCTGAAATCAGGACGAGCGCAAGTTTTGAGAAAGGCAAGTGGTTCGATCTGTGTGCGCAGACTGTGAGAAGGCCAAGTATAAACAAGCTTGCTGTAAGCATTGACGGGGTTCTTCGATCGACTTCCTCCACTGCGTATGAACTTGAAGAGTTCAGCGCAAGAGGAACTTTACTCTTGATTGGAAGTGGCGCATCACATGTTGGAACTGCCACAACATTCACACCAACATCAAACTTGTCAGCGTCGATTGATGACCTAAAGTTCTTCATTGGTAATAGGAGTCAGGAAGACATCCTACAGGTGTCAAAAAGAGGAGTCTGGCCCCGAGATGACCTGAAGCTCCTATTCAGGTTCAACGAGCCTGCTGGTGACTATGCTCAGAAAGACCTGCTGCTAGACTCAAGTGGAAATGGTCTTCACTCAAGAGTAACAAACTATTCCGACCCTGTGAGATCTTCACCTGACGGTCTTCCATTCTTCTATGAAAGGCCTGAGTATAATCCCACACTCTTCCCTGATGCAGAAGAAATTGTCAATCTGAACTCCTCACTCCTGCTCTCAGCTTCACAGTACGATGAGAAAAATCCCAACCTCATCACGAGACTGATACCACCTCACTACTTGCAAGAAGGCCAGGTCTTCCAAGGCTTAGAAACGGAAGAAGGAAAGATAGTTGAAGCTTACCCTGAATCGGGTGACACACCAAGACAGGCAAAACTAGGCTCTGCGCAGATAATATCAAGCATGCTTTACATTTGGGCCAAGCAGTTTGATGAGTACAAGCTTTTCCTTGATCAGTTCTCACTGCTAGACGACATCAACCCAGTGTCCACCGGCTCAGTCGCAAACACATTCATACTGCGGCAGTCAAAGGAGCTTGGGTTTGAATTACCGAAGCTATTTGAGCAGAACGACCTGAAATCGTCAGAGTTCGGTGATGACATTGGAATTGACCCGTCTGCTGGAAACGTTCCTCTCTCCGAACTACAGTACCAGGCGTGGCGCAGAATAGTTTCGAACTTTCCTGATGTCATAAGCAGCAAGGGGACACTGTACTCAGTCAAAAGCCTGATTCGCTCATTCGGAGTTAATCCTGACACTGCCGTTCGAGTAAGAGAGTACGGTGGTTCAAGGAGTGGGTATATCGGCGGAAGGGTCCCAAGACGAGACTCGATAGGTGAGCTTGTTGTCACCGGGTCATGGAGAGCGACATCCCCATTTCTATCGGGAACTCGAGTTGAACCTGGTCTGCCAAGTCCCAAGGGAACTTTCATCAATGGCGTCTCAGATAGTCCAGACGACGGCTTGCTGACATCAGGATCATGGTCTTGGGAAGGTTCTTTCACATACCCACTGACAAGGCAAAAGAATGGTTATGAATCTCTTGTGAGGATGTATTGCACGGGTTCGTCAGGTCTGGGGATGCTTGCAAACTTGACCTTTGACACAAATGGTATCGTAGCGAGCAAAGTCGCCAACGTCAGGCTTCATGCTGCATACTCGACAGTCATACCAAACGGATTCGAGCTTCTGCTTCCAACTGCATCTGTGCTCGATGGTGATAGGTGGAGTGTCTCCTTCGGAAGGGAGAAGCTGTCACCACAAATGTCAAGATGGTTCCTCAGGGCAGGAAAAGAGATTGCAGGTGAGGTTGCAGAGTCATACTCAACCGAGACCTATGTCACCTGCTCAGAACAGGATGACGCTTTCTCAAACAAAGGAAGCGTTTTCAATGCATCTGGAAGCTTCTTTGTCCTCGGAAATGAGCCCAACATTGTGACTACAGGTCAGTTTGTGGAGTATGCATACCCGTCATTTGTGACCGGTGCGTTCCTGGGCAATGTCTCAAGGGTGAGGTTCTATTCAAAGTTCAATGATGACGCTGAGTGGCTGGAGCACATTAGGGACGTGACATCGACTGGTGTCAAAGATCCACTTACTAACTTCAACTTTGTCACAACAGCATCAGGCTCATACGAGAGGTTGAGACTCGACGTCCCATTTGACCAGGACATTACAGGATCGGATACGTCTGGTGAGATACAGTTCTTTGATTACTCTCAGAACTCTTTGCACCTCACAGGCGTCAATTTCCCAGTATCAACAACGGTTCTTGGAAACACAGATGTTCTGTATTCTGGGCTTGACCCAAAGTTCGATGAGAGGTCAACCAACAACAAGGTGAGAGTCAGGTCTTGGCAGAGTTACGAGAATGCCGTTAAATACGGTGGTGAAGTTGGTCACGCATACGAGGTGCCAAGGAATGAAGAAGGAGCAGATGATACTCGTTTCGGCATAGAGATAAGCGTAGTGCAGGGATTGAATGAGGACATCATGAGGATGTTTGCAGACCACAGTGCAATAGATGATGCTGTAGGAGAACCAAACGCCATCTTTGATGATTCTTACGCTCATCTCGACGACATTAGAGAGGTCTACTTCAATAGATTGACGGGACCCACTGATTTTCATAATGTCTTCTTGTTCTCTAAGTGGTTCGAGGGAACCATCGGAAAATTAGTCGAACAGATCATTCCGGCTAACACAAGATATTTTGGGACAAACTTCGTGATTGAAAGTCACGTTCTCGAGAGAAATAGGATGAGATACACGTGGGGAGACTTATACCTCGGTGAGAATGATAGGCTTGGACTTCGTGGGACAATTGGTCTAAGCCAGCTTCTTGCGACAATGAGGAGGAGCTGAGTGGGAACGACCATAAGCGGAAGTATTGAAGCGGCAAGCTCGCGACAGGGAGTCGAGATTAATGACTTCAGTCAAGTTTATGCTTCGATGCTTCCAAGGTTTCTATCGAATGCCGCACCCAGCATCGTCATCAATGGTAGGAAGCTACAAAGCGGAGATGCATTTGACGACAGCATATCAAGCGTACTTGCAGGCAACAAGGTATCAGTAGTTCCCAATCATCATGCAGAGGACCGGGACATTGGCATGCCAAAGTCCCACTACAGTGACACGCCCTTTCATGAGATGGGACGCCTTGAGCCTGTTGCATACATACAGTCAGAAGACCTACATGCCCTCTATCCGGTTATTCTGGATGAGGTCTCACCAATAGACCCAGGCCTTCTCAACGGAATCATTGAGCCGCTACCAATCAGGCAGACGGCCTCCAGGACAGCCCTTGAGAATGTAAGACTGTCAAAAGGGGTTACCAGTGACATCACGAGTCATCACATCGATGTGTTTGGTTACTCCATTCCAATAGAGCAGAAAGTGTACGACGTTGCAACGCAGAACAGCGCGAGACCATACCAGGAATACGGTGTTGAATCCCTTATTCAGGAAAAAGCAATGTCTTACTTTGCCGACGACCCAATCACATCATCACCATACTACGAAGACAAGTCGAAAGAATCAAGAAGTCTCTACAAGGCTGATGATGAGATGCTTGCAGTGATTGAGGCTATGGGTACGCAGTTGAGAACATTCGGTATTGATTACCGTTCTGCAGCCGCAGGATATACTTTCATAGATGGCATTAATGGGACAGATTCCATAGTGTTCATGGACAGAAAAGGACGTTGATAAATGTCGAAGTTTGGTGATGCCAAGAGTCCTCTTGACCCAAGATTCCCATTCTCGGTTGAACCAGGCGGTAGCGTCATCAACCTCGCAAATAAGCTTAGCTCCCTGCTCGTTTATGACCCAGTCTCTGGAATCATCAAAAACCTAGTCGGCGGCCAACTCATGCAAGGCGTCGGAACCCTAGACATCAATAGGTTCCCGATCGCAGAACTCTTTGGTGCCCCATACGCATGGAGGACATCAAAGGTCACAACAGGACCGAACACTATCTACGGGCACTTTGTCGGATCAGGTGCAAGTTCTATAAACCACTTCTCGACAGGCATGACCCTGTCTTTCTGGTTTAGAAATAACAACACACCAATCGGTGCCCCGCCGACGGGCAATCTCCAAAGGACCAATAAGGTCATAGTCGTATCAGGCAACTCGCTGTTGAACTTCAATGTTGAGCCTCAGAGAACTAAGTTCGCAGTGTATAACGTGACATCTCCTGATGGGCTTGGTGAGGAACTTGCATTTGGGTTCAACAACAATACGAGCGGCGGCACTCCACTCGTTCACACTCTAACAACGAGAGATTCAAGGGACTATCTCAACAATCCTCACACATTTGAAAGCTTTGGGTGGGGATCTGTCACATTAAACCCAATGCAGAAGCCGATCACCCTTGGATTTCAAAAGTGGCACCACATTGTGATTGCAATGTCGGCTGGCGATTCATTTACGACAAGCGGAAGGCAGATAAGAGAGAGGACGAACCAAGGATACTCAGCCGTCTATGTCAACGGAGTTCTTGTGAATCGTTACATCGGCGGAATGGAACCCGGCGTCTTCATCAAGGGCTATGGCACGTACCCCTTTGAAAGTCTATCTCCTGATGGTTTCGTTACTGACAGAAAGTCAGACCCACTAGACAAACTATGGTTTGCTTACGACTCTGCAACAAACAACAGGCACTACACACAGTTTTGCACATGGGACAGAGTGCTAAGCACCGAGGAAGTTGAGGTCCTGTATTTTGGAACCAGACAGGGCGTTCATACACAGGGCATTACCAATGTAAGCCAACCGCCAAGAAAACCGCGTAACCTGCCATCAAGGGTCACCAAGACAGTCAACATCGGATTTGATGATTCACCTGGACCAAGAGGAAACTCTGCATATGATGACTCAAGATCACTCATCGGAGACGTCAGCGTTACCCTTGGTTCAAACAATCTCACACCAGGTAACTATGGCATAAGCTATAATGCAAATCTCGACACCGACCTCAAGGGTGTCATTCCTGCAAAGCTTGCAATGGAGAGCGTTGGAAGCCTTCCAAGTGAGTTCACACTGTCACCCTTCAGTGAGAATCTTAGCCGTGAAAATCTTGTCACGCACGATGGGACCGAGGGCACAGCTCTCATAAGAATCCCGATAAACTCAGTCACTTCCTCGAGAAACCTACAGATCGCAGGCAGGACTGATTCTGCAATGGCCAAGAGAATCAGCAACACAACATATGGGTCCTTGTTCCTCAGTTCAGCCTTCAAGGACAACCCAGGCGCTTACATTGATGTCACGACTCCAGGCAAGCCTTATGCTGGTATAGCAGGCACGGGATTCCTCTACTACTCACCACAATATTCAACTTGGCTGGAGAAGAGGTCGACAGGCAACTGGGCTTTTAAGCTCTTTAGTGAGAAGACAGCCTCAGAGAGAAACGATGCAGTTAATTCGATAGAAGTTAACGCAAGGACCTTACCGAATCCGGGTCTGGCAGACGTACTGAGGTCTGGTTATGGTTTTGCATCTGGTGCACTTGCGATCAGTTATGCAAGTGACGTTCTTGTCTCTTCATCGATAGCCTCAGACTACTTTGTGACAGGTGTCAATGAGACACTAGCTCAGTTCAGCGCCTCTCCTCAAATAGGCTATTTCTTACCGTTCAAGGAAAGCCTTGAGCATTTAGGATATCACTCAATCGGAACACCTACAGTCACTTTTGGTGCTCCATTTGCTCCAAAGTATCATGCATATGACCATGAGACTATCAAGCTAGGCAAGTACATAGACAGGCCTTTTAGATTGAAGAAGGTCATACTACGTGTGCCTGTCAAAGTTGTCAGGAAAAATGAGGTCACAGGATCGACAACATCGGAATCGTTCACAGGTGAGTGGGCGAATAACGTTCCTGCAAGGAAAGACATGGACAATTACGTCTTCTTCCTATACAGGCAGCGACGCTCTTCTTACGAGATAGACAGTACCAATGATGTCTCAGCATCTGTAAGGTTCTTGATCGCATCTTCAAGTGTTTGTGTCTATAACTCTCCGTCATTTGGAAGGGCATTTGAGGATGGATTTTCAGACATCTTCGGCCAGAATACTCCCATATCTGCTTCAACAGGGTATAGCACGGTTGATGAGCAGCTGAACTCTCTGTACTCAAAGATGAACAATCTTCTCATTGACCCATTGCTATCACAAAGTCTTACAAGATGGGATTCACCACTTCATGGACCAAGTGTTGCGATAGATGCCCAACTTGACAATTTTGGGTTAGGCGCACATACTTTCGAAAAAAGTTTCTATCTAGAAGCGGAGATGACACCTGCTGTAGTTCTGGGTGGTAATCCTCCTGCAACATTGACGTACTTGACTAGCTCCACTACTGCTTATTCTACTTCATTCTTCTCTGTTGACAAGTACACAGGTCCCCTTGGTGGAGGATCTCCTACTGTTGATGATCTGGTTGATCCTGCTAATTGGGCACAGCAGGGATACAACAGGCTGTTCAATAGATACCCGTACACAGGAAGCTACTTGAACCTTAACGCCAGTAACACGGCACCGCCCATAACTTCAATCATCCAGAATCAGTGGGTTGGTGGTACAAGGCAGCCAAAGCTCAACAACTCTGCAAGAGGAAGTGTCACGGCATCGAATCAGTACGATGCTAAACTGATAGCGCAGCCTTACTTCTCTTTCATTCAAGGTGAACCTTATACCTTGACACAGCGAGAAACCTACTTTAATGAGGAAGTTTCTCTAAACTTAGGCCCTTGGGGAACTTTTAGAATATACAAGGCGCCTGAGTTTAATGATCCCTGCTTTGACATTGAACTTGGAAGAACAGGCATGTCTGTGGGTGACTATGCAGACAATATCTTTAAGAAACCCTTCCCATTAACTGTAGATGGAAGGTCAGTGCCAGGTGCAACGGCCAATAGGGCAAGAGGTCCACTACCAGGAGTTTTCCAAAGAACCAATCTCATAAGGTTCATGAGCTCATCTGCTGAGAACCTTGATACCACGGTAGCTGGATCACCTGTCTTTCTTACTGCAAGCCAGTCAAGCATTGGAACTATGTCTGGTTCTAACATGGCCGACCTTGTTTCATCGATGACAGTTGGGTTCTTTACTGCAAGTCCCAACACCAACAAGCAGATAGTCCGGGACTACATACTTTTGCCAAGTGATGAGCTCATCCTTGGGCTTGATGCAGGAATTACACCTCCACCTGATGTGACACCCACGTATGACGACCCACACCCAGATGCGTTGGGTGGGATAGATCCGATACTGGAGATTACTGTACCATGAGCGCCTCTGTTGACCACTCTTATGTTGATATGGATGTTGAGTCAGGTGAGAAGACTTTCACGATTAGAAACAAGGGTGTGAAACCTTTGCAAATTGTATCCGCGAGCCAATCTAATCCAAGCTTTCTTTACACACCTTCCTTGACAGATATCGTTGGAACTGTGATTGAACCCGATAGTTCCTACACGGTGACAAGTAAAGTTAATCTTACTGGACAAGGAGAGCAGTCTGACACTGTGACCATAACAGCCACAGGCCTGACCGATGATCCAGACTCAGATAGGGTTTCCTCATGGTCAGGTTCAAGTAGAGTGACAGCCACAGCTATCGTAACGGACGCTACAATACAAACCCAACAGCTCACATCCTTGGGTTTCAAGCAAATGTCATCCTTCACGTTCCCAAGCATAAAGTTCAATGAGACAAAAACTCTCAAAGTCTACATCTCAAAGAAGTCTGGAAAATTCCCGCTCAAGATAAGCAGCGTTACGCCTGTGTCCGTTTCATCTCTCTCATGGGATGTCTCGGTAAGCTCAGGAAAGCTTTATACATCAACAACATCAATTGGTAGCGCATTCACAGGCACCACACTTAGGCTTCCAAGACTCTTTGACAAGACCGCAGATGTAGCAGAGTACACCATTACTGTGAAGGGCAAAGCACCATCTGAGGCTCTTCGTGGAAGGCTTGACATAGTGTCAAACTCGGGTGGGAAGACCGGCACAACCTCAATAAGTCTGAGCGGCTCAATGAATGAGGGTGAGATATCCTTGTACAGGACGGGTCAGGCGGTTGAGACATCCTACAGTTATGGAACGATCAACAAGGGTTCAAGCAAAACAGTCTCGTTTGACGTAGAGAATGTAGGAGGCTTTTACCTTATGCTTGACATCATCAAGCTTTCCTCAAGCTCAACAGGTGCCTCAAACTATGATAGAGGCACTAATGTCGTGGGTTTCGACCTTCTTTCTTTGCCATCACTTCCCTTGTTGCTAGCCCCAGGTGAGAAGACAACCTTCCAAGTAAAGGCGGTCAACCAAAGGTCAACTTCAAATAATGTCAACTCAGGTGGTTCTGATTATGGTTTGAGTTCTACAGCGGGACCAACAAGCATTACTGTGTACCTTTGCGTTTATAACCCGGACGGTGACACAAAAAAGATTACGCTCAATGGGAGCTTTAGCAGCTAATGCCAACATTTACACCACGCCCAAAGTACAATGCCTTCAATACTTCAATTCTTCGTGAAAGGCTTCTGCACTTTGCTGGTAACTCATACCTACAGATCCTACCAGGTGATGCAGAAATCATACTTGTGGGTGAGTATGTGAGTGATGATGAAGCCGTACAACTTCAAAGAGACCCTGTTTCTGCGGATGTTACCATTCCTGTGGGCAACGACTATGTTCTTGATGATTTTAGGGTTGCTGAAGTTGATTCATACGTGGGCTCATACCTGTCTTTGACGTTTACAGGTTCAATGGATGATGGAACTAGAAGGGCGATATTTGATGCTGCAGTTCGAACAGGAAGTCAAGATCCCGGAAATGTGAGGTCAACTGTCAAGGCTGTTAGTCCAAGCATCGTTTCATTTGATGAGTACATGACTGGCGTTAACGATTCACCAGGACCATCCTCTAGAAATGCTCCTGGTAATTCAACAGTTCCTGCAAATCCATTCGGTTGGGGAGGTCCTGATCTGCCAAAGATCATCGGTGGCGTGCAGATAGCATCACAATCCTTCTTCAGAAGTGCTATTGGTAACTTTAGAAGAAAGCCGAAGATTGGGATTGCCGCAAACCTCAGTCCTGTATCACATGGACAGTTGAAGGACCTTATTAAGGGACCTGTCAATACGAAGACTTACGACGTGTCCAGACCGCATGGTGGTCAGTTTGATAATGCTCCACTTCTCGTGAAGTTTGTTGTATCCGGAAATGTTGTCCCGCCAGCACAAACAACAAGTCAGAACATCTCGCCGACAGGAATTGTTGAAAATCCTTTCTTTGATGGTCAGGCAGTTTCTAGAGAAACTGATGAGCTCATAGTTACAACATAATGGCTGGTCTACTAGATCCAAAATCGCGTGTTATAGACGCAATCATCACCGAGGTCGGAAGACAGCAGGCAGCTGCAGGTGGATTACGCATAAGGTACGTCACATTCAGTGATCAGACTTCTGCTTACGATGGCAGCGGTGGAGTTGCCATAAAATCTTCCGTGGGCCTTGGATTTGAGTCCAATCCATCGGTTTGGGACACTATCACTGTTGAGACCGACGAGAGTGGTCTACTGCTCCCATTCAGTGGAGATGATTTTACACTTACTGGTGATGGTGCTGCGATAGTCAGCGGCTCAATTGATGAAAATGCACAAGTCACGTCGATGATAGTCTCATCATCTATGGCTTCATTTGATAACATTCGAGCCCTAACATCTCTCGAACAGGCTGTGAAGGATGAAGGCCTACATGTGACACCTGCACAGCATCAATTCACGATCAATGAGAAACTCCCTTTCACGGGTGAGCCTCCGACTTCATCAATCGATGATGTTGAGTCATTCTTTGCAGATATGCGACTTGCAAATGTTCCAAACTTCAAGTTTCTACCACCTGTTCAAAAGCAACCGTCAGCTGCGGGTGGAACCCTCCCACTTGGAAGATACGCCGACCTATCAGAACGTGACAAGCTCACAGCAAGACCGGTTGAAGCACTTGAATCCCTAGAATGCTGCAATTTCGAATTCAGCAGGCAGACAGAAAGGCACACGCTTGCAATACAGATGTTTGAAGAAAATAGTGTAGGTGTTAGAAAGCTTGATGTCATTCCTTATGGAAACGTCGGATTCTCCCCTGAAGGTTCTAGAAGCATGCTTTACTACGTTGGAAAGGTGTTTGAGGACGGTTTCGGAGTTCCCACCTTCGTCAATATCTTCACAGTGGTGATAGAGTGAGAGTTAACATCAAGACATCGGGAGTCATTAAGATCGGCTCTAGCATCATCGAAAGCATTACTTGCAGAAGTGATGACATCATGTATGCCGATATGCTTCTCGCACTTGGAGTGAACATTCCTGCTATTCTTGAGAAGGGCGGTAACAGTCTACGGTTGAGCATATTCAACAGAGAAGTTTCCTTTGAGACGAAACCCTTTGCAATAGAAGTTGTGGGTGACTCACTCGTATCCGCTACGACCGCAGAATCGATGGAAAAAGACAGGATTACAAAGATCAGGGAAGAGCTTTGTCTTTACTCTGATGTGATTGACATCACACGTTTCATCGCAAATGATCAGGCAAAATCCTCGAACTTCTCTTCAAAGAAGAACACTCTTGATGTTGTAGCTGTGGGTTCAAGCAAAGAGTTTCAGACGGGAAACAACCTTGTCCCAGTGTTACCTGATATCTCTAGCGATATTGAAGAACTTGATGAACAGCAGATGAGGATGCTTGTATATCGAGGCTCTGATCCTGCAATGGCTTCAACAAAGTTCCCCGTGCAAGACCCAGGCAGCATACGCATAACAAAAAACGAAAATGCACTGAAACTTGACAGTAAGGCTAAAACCAACGCGATATCAGTCTATAGAAGACTAGGCCAGCCTGGCGTGTATAGAGCCCTGAAGTACACGACCGACTATTTTCAAGTAAAGCACACGGTATCCCTACCCTTTGCGACCCTAACAACTACGCCACAGCTTTTCTTTCACATTGAAGCTATCGATAGGTTGGGCGTGACCCTTGATTACATTGTTAGCAAGGTTGAAGCAGTCAACATCGTTGAAGACGCTAATAGGCAGATCGCAAACTCTACAGGTTCGACAGGGGTCACAACGACAATCTACACACGTGAAGTGCAGCCTCCAAGGACCACAAGGCTTGGATACTTTGTGCCATCACAGCTTCCACCACATACACAGCCCGGCATTATCCGTGGAAATCCAATAATTGTCCGCAGAATAAACAAGCGTGACAATGGCTTTTCCACAAGTCACATAGGAAAAGTCTTCCTACGAAAGAGGGCAATTGGGACTGACAAATCAAAGGGCAGTGATGAAGTACCATTCTTCTTGAATAGAAAGGAAGATAACCTACAGGCTGTCATTCCAAAGTTACCGCAGGGCATAGTCGCCGTAGGACTACAAAGGAGGGACGTAAGTAGGCTGTCTGGGTTTGTAAACGTTGGTGCTATGGAGCTTGCTCAAGTCGGAAGCTCAGTGACCTTCACTGACACGGGCATGCGTGATGTGACAACTTATGAGTACAGGATAAAGTTCATAGACAACAAGTCCAACCAGCGCTATAGCACTAATACATGTTTGTATCGATTTGTCTCGTCTGTGCTATCACCAGCAGCCTTCCTATCAGTTGCCAATGTTTCTACAACGCCTGCCACGACATCAATCGGAAATGTTCCGTTAGTGACGATACAGCTGAACTCCTCTGTTGCCGACCGTGGGATAGCCGACTCTGACACAATCCTTGCTGGGACCGGAGGAAATCGAGGAACTCTGCTTGCAGAGCAATCTTTGAATCCTGGCAACTACTCACCTGCAATGGCATACTATGTGAAAAGAGTCAACATCAGAACAGGTGAAATTGAGAACATTGGAATCTTCACTGATGCAAACATCGTAGATGACAGTGCTTTGCCTAATGGCTCTGCAAAAAGCGCAACTCCCCTAAGCTTCTTCGAGGAGTACAGGTACATCATAAGCCTCTGTCTTATCCCACCGTCTTCCTTGTCAACCAACTTGGTGACGAAAGCAGTTGACCCAAATACGGGCAGGCAGTACACCTTTAACTCATATAAGTTCAGATCAAGGAATCGATTCACCGACCTACCGTCATCTAATGAAATGTCTAACCTTTCCTCAAGATCAGTTCTAAGAAGAAACACCGACAGCACTCAAGTTGGTATCGAGTGTTCCGTAAAGGTAAGCTTTGAAAGCCTTATGCCAAAAGTGACCAATATTGATGTGAGGAAGACTTACAACAGAAGCAATCTTGTGACGTGGAGGGTGTCTGGTGACCCAAGGCTTGTAGACCACTTTCAAGTATATGCTGAGGCTGACGGCATCAAGGCCCTGATAGGTTGCACTCATGCATTTACCAATGACGGCACATATCGATATGATGATACACAACTTTATGAGAGGCTTGGAAGCGTGACATACAGTGTCAAGCCTGTCACACTGGACCTCACAAGAATTGACAGCGGTGCTTATGTATCTATTGTGAAGGACAGCACACTTCCCGACTATCTCAAGGTGTAGGATGCCGATAAAAAGTGCGTTCAGAAGATCGATACTGAACTCGCAACCAATTCCGCCAAGCCCAGTGCGGCAAACCCCAACATCCATGACCGATTCTGTCGCCTTGAGTGATTCACTTATTGCGACATTTGACGGTGGATTTGCAACAGCAATAACAAGACAGGGCTCGGTTACTTCTGACAGCGCTGATGCAATACCGCTGCTTGGGAAAGGAATCAAGGACTCAAATCTTGCCGCAAGCGTCTCATCTGACCCTGAAAGACCTGAGCTTTTGTCACTTACAGGGCACTTTAAAGAGCCTGTGGAATCTATTGATGAGGTTCTGGCTCTTCGTGACTTTGAGGCATCCATTGATGAAGCAGACCTTTCTCTCTTCTATGAGAAGATGCTAGTCGGCCAACAGGCACAAAAGATCTCAAAAAGGGTTGATGCGGCAAACGTCGCTAGAAGTGAAGCAGAGGGTAACGTTTTATCCCTATCAAGAGCAACTAACGCAATCGATACCTTTAGAGATAGCTGCGGTTTCATTACCAATCAAGACAGAATACACAAAGGAAGCAAGAAATTTCTTGAGGCTTTGCCGCTGGTCTATGGAGAGAACCCCACAGACCAGAATCTGACGATACAGCGGACACTCACAGGACTCAGTGACATCACAACAAGCTGCAACACCTCCCTTGTGACACTGTTAGCCTACAGCCTCCTCTACCCAGGATCAGTTAAGTTCGAGAAGCCAGAAGTAGGTGATAAGAAACTGCAGGCTTTCGCTGTTCCTGTGGTAACGTCAGACCCTGTCAACCAGCTCTTGGCAGCAATATCGGTAATTGACCCTAGCACACCAGACGGCTTCCTTGAAGCCGAATCTCTCCTACCTCAAGATCCTACAGCAAGGATTGCATTGATAGCCGAGGCTCTTGCATACGAGCTGTCAATATCTGCAGGAATGTCCAGGCTTGAGATTGCTAGCCTGGCGACTTACATCAAGGAAACAGTCGGTTCAACAACTTCAGCAATAAACGGTCAACCATCTGCCGGGACGCTGCTGAGCGCGTTCAGAGATGGACAGAACTTACCGCTTGAAATTAATGACACATCGATAAACGGCAGTGATTATAAGGGCATACTCACCGCTTATGTCGATGGTCCCGTAGGAAGCGGCTCACTTGATTTTACTGCACTTGAAAATGCAGTCAAAGCTGTGACACAGTCACTTGGAAAGCTGCTTGAGGATACCGGTAAAATTCGATGCCTTGATGATGCCTCAGAATCTTTAACTGCTGCAAACATCATATCAGAAATGGCAGCGGCTGTTTGTGAAGGTACTTCAACCCTTGGCCTAAGCGTTGATACGGCGAGGTCATCACTACAGATTGCACAATTGCTTCTCTTCAAGGAAATTGCGACAACTGCATCAACAGGCGCAATTCTGGAGGCAAGATTCCGGACGTTCAGCTCCCTGATAACGACCTCAAGCGAGACAGTCCAAACAGAAACATCGGCAAGTGCATCATCGGACACTAAGACTGCCTCGACTTCAAAGAGTGAATCATCAAAAACTTCAAACCAGCAATCATCAAAGTCTCTGAAAGTCACCGTTGATGGTGCTGTCACCAATGTTAAGGTTGAAGATACGACAGAAAGTAAAGTACAGGCAGTGTCTCCTGGGAGGGTTGCTCCAAGCACGCTTTCATCTTTGACGACAAGTGGTTCAAAGCTCTCATCCAGCAGATCCGCGGGAATCGGAAATGCAAGAGGAACGAGCTCTGGAAAATCAGCAGGAACTGCAGAGCAATCTGCTTCAAAGAATCAAGCTTCGTCAAAGACATCAAGTGGAAGCAGCAGCGGAACATCAACTGTCGAAAGCGTACAAGAAGATAGCGACCTTGAAAGCTTGATATACAAGACATTCACAGGCAAAGGCGGATCTGGTCACATAACAGCAAACTACAACTCCAACTTTGAGATAACCGGAGAAGAGCTTATTGCGAATCAGCAGCAATCTGTGAAAAATGACGAGTTCACAAGAGCGGGTCTAACATACTCATCGATGGGAATCTTAGAGTCAAAGGAACTTCTTCGTCGTTTCTTGATGGGTGATAGCGTTGATGTCATTAGCGTTGTAAGCCAAGCAGCCAACACTGTGACATCACCTACACCCCCACCCTCAACTAAAGAGTCGCTAGCTTCTTCGAATCACACTAAGAAGTCACCTCACGGGATTCTGTCTCTGCTTGAAAAGTACGCGTCAGGAACAAAAACTACAGCAACAGGTTTGCCAGGTGTAAGTTCTCCCATTTCGAAGAGAAGTTCTCCAACGTCAGGCATAAAGTCAAGAACATCAAAATGGCAATCAAGTGTCAACAGCATCTCTTATGCAGCCAGCGCGGCCTCACCAAGGCTTGAAAATATCCTCGGAATCAGGTCAAACTCTGCAAGCCTGACCCCGGCAAAAGAATCATCAAACGTTCCAAAGAAGTACTCTGTAGGCAAGATTACGATCAAGGAAGATGATAACGATGTTATCGAGATTGTCGGTAACTTTAGTAAACAAGCAGCTCAAACCTTTAGGGGCAGAGATCTAGTTGCAAGGCAGGCCGTTCCAAGCGAGCAGGCCGCAAATGTAAGCCCAGAGTACACCGCATTCCTCGAACTATTCCCGGCACTCAGTCAATCAGAGTCACAGACGTCATTCAAGTTTGCAATGCAAAGCCTTCGTGATAGTCTAAAAAACGAAAGCGATGCAGGTCAAAGCCTCCTCTCGGGCGAGTTTAGAAAGGTCGTTGACGCAATTGTTTCTAACACTTCAAACATCGCAGGCAAACCAGGTCTTGTTGATAGTTCCACGATAAACTACTCACTCAGCAGGCAAACTATAGAGTTCCTCTGTTTCAGTATGTTTAGCAGCATGTGTTCGTTCATGCCATCGGTCACAGGCGCAAGCATTACATCTACTGGAAGGTCTGATTTTGATGTTTCGATTGACTATGACAGGAGTGTAATGCTTCGACTCTGGAACTCTATGAACGGAGTTGCAGAGCACAAAGGGAAGATATCTGAACTTCCACAGAATGTAACTGACAGTCCTGAATTTTCGCTTCTAATCAACTGCATGCGATATGCGAACAAGGTCACTGAGACCCTAAAGATTCGTTATGCCGTAATGCAGAACTTTGTGAGCACTTACTCAACATCAGCATCGACCCTAGTTTCAACTATGAAAGATCCTTCGCTTCTTGAGCTTGTCACTAAGCTTAGAAAGTCAGGGCAAGAATCTATACTGCAAGAAATCACTCAAGAAACCGTTAGCTACGCGCAGCTGAGCCTTGCCATGATTAGAGGTCCACTGTCACTTGACAGGACTTCAAGGATGACAAGAATCGCAAAGAACATCACATCGCTTCTGCATCGTAACTTTAGTGTGCAGGAAAGCTCTGACTCACTTATTGCGTGCGTTGGATTGCCAGCAAAAACCATTGAGTTTCTACGAAGAAGCCAACCGTCAGTGGGTATCAAGACGGGACTCAGCGAGTACATTGAGATTACTTTCTCAAAACAGGACATCCAGTTTCCTGATCTTGTGTTGAGAAACACGGTGTTCAGGTTTTGTCCTCGCCTTGAAGTCGTTCCAAACTTTACGAGTTATACGAACATCAGGGACGCGATGAGAGACTTCTTGTACCTTTGTCATGATGGAAGTGGTTGGTTAACAAAGGGCATTGATGAAGCAATCACATTTGTGAGTGAAGTAACGGGCCTTGAAAGGATCTCAGCATATGTCATTGTCGTTAACCATGCGATAGATGCAATGTGCAGGATTGCAAGTTACGCAAGTGGAACTGCAGGCCTCTATGAGATGTCAAATCCACAGGGTTCCAGTGTCATGTCAACGGCAGGTGCAGAGCTTGCTTTAGAAGAAATGAGAAACAATCCTGTCATGAAAGTTGCAATGGGTAATCTTCTACCAGGAAACTTCATGCAGCAAGCCCCAGGCGGTTATAGGTTCATGAGATTTTCTGAGCTTGATGGTCGAGCGGCAGTTGTAACGGATCAGTCGAGGCATCGGTTGTTAGGCAGTATCCTTTCTGATCCGATCTTCACATATGAGAATGGGTATACTGTTTCTAGATGTTTCACACCCTTTGAAAGGGTCTACAATTGTGTAGTTGATCCTGACGAATTCATGATAGACAAGTCCCAAACACAGTCCACGGTTAGTGGAAGAACTGCATATGACAAAGTCGTAGCCGACGGTTTAGTTGACGTTTATAGCGATGTTGCCGTATTCAGGGACACTTCATCAAGCTCTTTGTTTGACGGCTCGGCATATGCAGTAAAAGTGGAGCTCATAACAGAATGAAGGCGTCAACATTCACATCAAACGTTCTCTCAAGGATATCGCTTGAAAAACCAGTGATAACTGAGGGTAAGTTCACATATGGCTACTTTACTCCAGACGAAGCTGTGACGGAGGGACCTGTGCCCGGTACGCAGCTGACGAGAGAAAACTCAAGAACTCAGCTACTGCTGTCACCCAGGCGGAACACAATTGCGATCATGCCTACGAGTTCAAAACGAACATCGTTAAGCAGTGACAAAGCTGTTTCTTTAGTAAAAGAAAACATCAATAAGTTGTACTCGTCTGAAGACATTGGGAATACAGGCGCGACTACAATTGCGTCCCAAGACACTAATGTCCTTGACAGGGCATATCAGTTGATACTCAGGTCAGCTGAGTCACGTGAGATAGAAGGAAACTTTACCGACATAGCAGCAGACCTCGGCTTATCACTGCCAGACAGTGTTGACAAATCACTTCTCCAGGAACTTGGAGTCAGATATGCAAGTGCTGGAGCCCAATTCGCAGTAGATCGAAACAGGATAGAGTCAGGAAAGTTCGGTCAGGCAAGAAGCTTTACAAGCACGACTGTTGTCGCAGACAAGTTTGCCCTTGACATTGTTTTGAACACTCCGCAAGCTTCACCAGGCGTAAGTGAGACACTGCAGGAGGTCAGGAATGATGTAGCGGCAGTGCAATCTATTGCAAGGCAAGAGAATCAGCAGATAAGCTCAAATGATTACATCACGATTGTAGATCCCGTAAGTGTCAAAGCAGGAAGTGCAAAAACTTTCGACTATGACATAAGTGCCTTGGCAAACATAGTCTATCGTAAGGAACACAGGGCGAATGGGATTACAAGCGCAAAGTTGCTGTCTGTCATACCTGTTGACTCTCAAAACTTCACGGACTTTCAGGTAATGTATGGAACTCAGTATCACTACTGGATCCACACAGTGTATGTGATGAGAACCTCTGCCATCACTGCAAATACAGGTCAGGTCGTGACAGTCGACATTCTACTGCAGTCAGAGCCAAGTAATACAATCTCAATTCACTCCTCTGAGACAGTCCCACCACCTCCACCGGCTGATATTGCAATAAGATGGGACTATTATGAGAGAAAACCTGTCGTCACGTGGTCATTTCCACCAAACCCACAGCGCGACATAAAGTACTTTCAGGTATTCAAAAGGGCTAGTGTCAATGAGCCATTTGAACTACAGGTCGAATACGACTTTAATGACAGTCTTGTGAAACCCAAGCGCTATGAATCAATTGAGCCGACAAATACGAAACCAGTTGACACACCTGTGTTATCTTTTGTTGATGCTAACTTCAAGAAGGAAAGCACGGCAATATACGCTGTTGCATGTGTAGATGCGAGAGGACTTGTATCGAACTACTCAGCTCAAATTGAGGCTTCCTTTGACAAGATCAGGAATAGACTGTCAACAAAGTATGTGTCACCTGGCAATGCGCCAAGGCCTTACCCAAACGTCTTCTTACGTAGTGACCTCTTTCTTGATTCAATCGTGACTAAGAACAAAAGAAGAATCAAGGCTTACTTTGATCCTGAGTACCTGAAACTCGTTGACAGATTCGGCAATGACATGAAACTATTCGGAACTGTCGATGATGGAACCAGTTACAAGATCTCTGTCATTGATACTGATCGTGCTGCGGACCTTGTGATCGATATGAGCATCACGGATTTACTTCGCACGAAAGCTGATTGATACTTACGAAGGTAGTAGGATTCCAACATGGGTTTTCTTGACCATTCAACTTCTAACATTATCGTCGACGCAGTTCTAACTGACATCGGCAGACAGTTCCTCGCAAGGAATGATGGCAGCTTCTCAATCGTCAAGTTTGCGCTTGCAGACGATGAGATAGACTACACAATGATTCAAAAGTACGGTAGAATCGTTGGTAAGGAAAAGATTGAGAAGAATACACCGATCTTTGAAGCGCAGACGATCGCAGGTCTTGCACTAAAGTATCGCTGCGTGTCAATCTCCAATCCGAACCTTACCAAGATGTCAAGCATGACAATTACAGGTGAGGGACTTGATTCAAGTGGCACGACCCTGTCTATGACTGCGAGCTCCACAACTTCTTCAAGGCTTCTGACATTCACGCAATCCGTGGTTGGCGAGAACCTTGTAGATGTTGAGCTTCGTGACCAGCAGTTCCTTGTCAAGGTTCCAAACAGCTTTGTGCAGATCGCAGGTGCAGCTCCGGACTATGTCGATATCGACAATGTCGCATACTACACACTTCTTAGAAGTCCAACGACAACAGCCGCAGGTGGATCGGTGCTATCCTTCACGCTTGTTCTCAAGTCGATTACGGACACACAGTTCAGCGTCTTTGGCACGTCATCTGACAAGACTATCATAAAGGCGGTAGCTTCGGTCACAGGCATGCAATCAGGCGCAGTGAAGGACTTCAACATCACAATCTCCAAGTGAGAGGAAAATGGCTACTTTCAAGGAAATAACTGCGGCCGACATACAGACAACACGTACGGCCCTTAACCAGCTTATTGATGTCGTCCAGAACGACATATCTGGCTCCTCCTCTCGCAGGGGATATGCAGTATTTGTGACGTCCTCAACCGGAATCACGACTCTTTACTCTGTAACGTCTTCGCTGTTCCAGACTGTCTACGACCAAGATTACACACTGCAGACCGCAAACGCAATATTCGACATGACAGTTGGATTGTATGCGTCAGGTGGAACAGTGACGTCAGCCTCTGCAGGTGTGGATACTTCTGGGAAGCTGCTGTTTAGCTCCAACTCTCTCATGATGAGGGAGAAGGTTGACATGTATCGTTTGCATGCAGGAAAACTTCTTGGCGACTCAGATTCATCCTTCTTTGCACCTTTCGACTCAACAAGCGTAAGTGACAGAATTGATGAGGCGATCTTCCTTGACTTCAAGCGCCTCTTTACTCGTGACAGAATCAAGCGTGAGACGTTTGCAATGCGTTTCTACACAAGTGGTGTTCTCGACGGATCGCAGAAGGTCACGCCGTTTGAGGCTTCAATAACCAACGGTTTCACAGGATCAAACCTAACTAAGACTTCTGTATCAGGGGCTGCTATCTTTACTGACGTCGGCGCAGCAGTGAATAGGCGCGCAACTTTCGGTGGAGATGTAGGTGACATTGTCAACTCTGCAGACTCTACGAACAAGGTTGGACTCCTCTTCTATGAGGCAGGGATAGCTGTTCTCGATGCGAAGAAGGTGATGTGGGGGCAGCAGCACGTGTCTGGTGTAATCTCGGCGGTTACAAGCAGCTTCTTTGGTGATGCGCAGGTGAACTCTACAGTCATCGGTTCAAACTTCAACCAGTGCAATGTTAGTGCATCATTCATTCCTGACTTCTTCGTTTCTGCTTCGATCGATGACGTTGTTGACCACATAGCCTCAGCAAGATTCCAATCAGGCTCATTCACAGCAGTCACATTCCAGAACCAGACGAACATAAACTCTACACTTCTCTTCTGTAGGGCGTCGGCAGATGAGTTCAACTACTCAACAAACCCAACTTTCACGGATGAGGGTGGCAACATCGCGGTCATTGAAAGCGGTCAGGAAGACTCACAGAGGACATTCACATTCCCAACGACGGTCGGACTGTACGATGCAAACAACAACCTTCTTGCGGTTGCAAAGTTCTCAAGACCCATCGAAAAGAGTGACGAGAGGGACCTCACGGTACGGGTCAGGCTGGACTTCTAATGCCACGGCCTTTGGAGGCTGACCCATGTCGTTTGTAAGACTTCCTGAGGGCGCCCTTGACACGTTTGGTGTTATTGCGAGGCCACATCGAACATACACGTCTTCTTCTTCTGGAATCACGGGTAGCGTAAAAGTTTACCAACGATCATCAGAAAACGAGAAGGAGAGGACTGTATTCGAAGACAAGTTCGGAGATGACAGTCCTGATGGTAAGCTAAAGGACTTTAGGAATAGTCCAAGCCTCACAACTGCTGAAGAGTACCTCAATTCTGTGAATCTGAGTCGTGTGTCAGGTAGACATACAAAATCAGTTGGGGTCATTAGGTTTGAACCATCATTCGAGTTCACCAGTGACACTCTGAGGAAAGGTGTAATCAGGAATGTATTATACCCCTTCTACGCATCCTCATATCCCCAGTTGAACTGGGGATTCACGAATTACCTGAGTCTTCACTTCCCAAATGGTGTGGGCCCAAGCTCAGCATCGCTTGTTTACCCATCGTCAGGAGCATTTGGGTACGTTCCATCGAGTTCATTCACGATCGAGACTTACTACAAGCCTTCTTACACTGCCGCCACCCACAGACCAGGCACGATCCTTCACGCTTCCTCATCTTTTGCGCTGTCAATAGTTTCAGGATCTAAGAAGGATCCATTTGGCAATGTAGCTTCCTATAGGGCAATGCTACAACTTAGTCACAGTACTGACATTCCGCCCAGTGAAGTCGACATTACCTTGCCGAACAATGGCAGGTCATTCCCTGAAGATCTCATCTTTCTTTCCGATGAGAACATACGATTCAATGAGTGGTCTCATATCGCAGTCAGGTGGGGTCCAAACAACAATGGGTCGACTGGCTCCTTCTACATTGATGGTGTCAAGTCCGGTGAGTTCTACATCCCTTCAGGATCGGTTACCTCTGGGACTATTGCAAATGAGGCAGTGTTCATCGGTAACTTCTTTGAGGGACCTCTCACGCTTCTCAATAGGCCTTCGGGTTTCTTTAACCAGGATGCCGTAGTCAATGAAGGCGTGACTGACCTATTCAACGCGACACCGACGTATCCAGAACAGCCTACAACTTTTGATTTGCGGCATCCTCTTGTAGGTGAGATACATGAAACAAAGATCTGGGACAGGTTCCTTGGTATTGCTGAGATTCTGACAAGCTCACTTCAAGGAACGACTGCCGATGAGAACCTTCTCTTTTACTTGCCTCCATTCTTCGTCAAAGAGTCCCCTTCAAGGAAGGTCTTGCAAACTCCGTTCCAAGACACACACACAACCACGGACGATCCAATAAACGTGGCAATGAGCTTTGGAGTAGGTGGGCACCTCATAAACCTTGAGAATCATGTCAGGGAGATGGTGAAGGGTGTCTATCCAAGACTGCTTTTCCTAACGTCAAGCACGTATGACCTTGCTTCAACCTCAAACGCCGAAGCTAACGTCTACATTTATGGCAATGGCCAGATGCAAAGAAGGAATCTCACCATCTTGCCGTGTGACAATGGCAAGATGGAGCCCAACTTTGGGTTCCTCATATCAGGAAGTGACTACGGTTCAAGTGGATCCGTGACTGACAAGTTTGTCACTGACCTGGGAAGTTTTGACGCTTCGTTTGTCAACGTGAGCAACCTCGTCCCATCATCTTCCCTATTCCCGGGCCTCGTTCAAGAAAGTGATATCATTGATGAGATTGTAGGTGCAAGCCCTGAAAATCCCGGAGTTGCGCCAGGATCGGTGTTAACCATCTTTCAGAGGACAAGGGACGGAAGCTCTAATGCTGTCTCGGTCTTTGACAGTTCAAATCTCATGTACGGCGGAAGAATACACCCAGGGTCTTTTGTGCTGACTGACAATGACTTCTCAGGAAGCGACGGAACAATGACGATTCGCCTTCGTGATAACGGATTTGGTGGCCTGTATCGTGCTGATGCTTCGTCATCCCACAGCACAAAATCAATTGTCGGTTCGTGCCTGTACTCAGAGGGCATTGCCACCATCACATCACCTTACTTGGGCGAGATATTCGGCAAGAAGTCTTTCACTGTAGACATGAGGGGTGAGCAGACCTTACCAGTCCTTGAGATACAAGCAATAGCGCCTGCATGGACTCTTATGAGCAGTTCAAACCCAACATTCAAGCAGTTGCTGTCTTCCGACTATGCTAATGACAATGTTCCAGGCTTCGTGTACATTAACAATGTGAACTTTCATGACGAGAATCTAAACATCGTTGCAAAGGCATCATTCGCACAACCGCTTGTGAAGAGGCCCAACGATAGGATGATGATTCGTGTCAAGTTCGACTTCTAGAAACTTTCTTGGAATTGATGTAAGCACATCTTGCACGGGATTTGCCCTTGTAGATGAAAATGGCAAACTGATAGAAGCCTCGTATGTCTACCTCAGTGAGTTTTCAACGATACATGCCAAAGCCGAGCATGTAAGGCAAGAGCTTCAGAGATATTGTGACAGAAGCGTCTCTTGCATTGCCGTCGAGGAGTGCCTTCTTGGGTTTAGGCGTGGAAAGTCATCTGCACAGACCCTGATCACTCTTGCGAGATTCAATGGCGTTGTCCACTACATTGCGTCTTCTGAGTTTGGAATTGACCCGCACACCATCAACGTCTCCACAGCAAGAAAGCAACTTGGGATTCCACTAGCAAAAGGTGAGAATCCAAAGGTTGCTGTCGCCGCTTGGATGAGACTTCAAGAGCCTGATTATCCTTGGCCTACGAAAGTCGTGAAGCGTGGCAAGCTCAAGGGTGAGACTGTGCTTGAGAAAGGTGTTGAGGACGCATCAGACGCTTATGTGATGGCAAGGGCGGCACTTCATATGAACTTGTCGTCCAATCGTATAAAATGATTCGTGATAGACATCAATGAAAGGTTTGCCTTCCTAACAAAGGCCATCGGCCCAGGCGCTATCGCTAGAGACGGAGTGAATGCCGTCTTCAAGTGTCCAAACTGCGGTAAGGACCCAAAGAAGATGAAGCTCGTCGTCAAGATAGATGACGAGAGGTGGCACTGTTGGGTCTGTGATGTGAAGGGCGGATCAATCAGGGGTCTGCTACGAAAGTATGCACCTCAAACTGTCAATGACTGGGGCAGGCTTTACGGCACAAAGGGCAGGTCAACTTTCCTCGATGAGACCAAGGTCGAGGCAGAAAAAGTCGAATTCCCTGAGATGTTACCTGTCTCTGAGATTAGAGTGTCAAAGGACCCTGATGCAAAGGCCATATGTGCCTACCTCAAGTCAAGAGACATATCAGATGAACTTGCGTACAGGTATAGGTTGTGTGGTTCAATTCGAGGTAAGGCTCGTCGAAGAGTCGTGTTTCCGTCCTTTGACTCAGAGGGATTACCCAACTATTGGACAGCAAGGTCAGTCGACAAGAGCACGACAATGAGGTATCTCAATCCAAAGATTGAGCGGAAGGACATCATCTTCAACGAAGTTGACACTGACTGGTCAACTGAGATCACACTTGTTGAGGGACCATTTGACATGCTAAGAGCCGGCGATAACGCCGTACCATTGCTTGGCTCATCTCTCTCAAACGAATCGCTACTATTCAGGCGAATTGTTGAAAATGCAACTCCTGTCGTACTTGCACTGGACGGAGATGTCAAGAAGAAAAGTCACAACATTGCAAGACTCCTGTACTCGTATGATGTTGAGGTTAGATTACTTGAGACAGGAAACGTAAAAGACGTTGGTGATATGACGTTTGAAGAGTTCCTCACGTGTAAAAAGCGTGCCACACACTGGAAGCCTGAGGACAGGCTTTCTTTCCTGATCCGGGGAATCTCCTCCGGCTCAATTCTCTGAGGTAAAATTTGAGAGTAGCACACCTTGCTGACATCCACTGGCGCGGAATGAAGCGTCACGATGAGTACGTTCTTGCCTTCAAGGAGTTCGCAGAAAAGGCAAAGAAGCTGAATGTGGATAGAATCCTCGTTGCAGGAGACATTGTTCATTCAAAGACGCAAGGAATTACTCCAGAACTAATCCAGCACCTCGTCTGGTGGTTCAATACACTGGCCGAAGTCGCTCCCACTATCGTCACTCTTGGCAACCACGATGGTCTCATTCTCAATCGATCTCGTCTAGATGCGATCACACCCATCATCGATGCGCTGAAGAGTGATAGAATCATCTACCTGCGTGACACAACTGTCTACTTGGACAAGGAGTTCAACGTAGCCTGGTCGAACTTCTCGTGTTTCGACGAGGAGAACTGGAAGAACCTGAAGCCCATTCAGGGAATGACCAATATCGCTCTCTTTCACGGTGCTGTCTCAGGGGCCGAGACCGACTCTGAGTGGACCTTGGACGAAGGTGAGGTCGAAGGTCACATCTTCAACGGCTTCGACTTTGCTCTCCTCGGTGACATTCACAAGTTCCAATACCTCGACCGCCAGAAGCGAATTGCATACCCTGGCTCAACCATTCAGCAGAACTTTGGTGAGACCGAGGACAAGGGTTTCCTCCTCTGGGAAATCGAGGACAAGGACACTTGGTCCTCTGAGAGGCACCTTATCACCTCTCCTCCGCCATTCGTCACGATTGAGTGGCAGGGTTCCATCTCTGAGACTGCAAAGATCGCTTATACGAAGAGAAAGGGAAGCCGATTCCGCATCTCCTCCAACGTCGACCTCATGCAGGATGAGATCAAGGGTCTTGCCTCCGTCCTGAAGAACGACTGCGGTGCCATCGAGATCGCATGGAAGATCGAACCCCAGCAGTCCTCCAACACCATCAACTTCAGCGACACCTCAATCGAGAAGGAGAGTCTCCGAGATCACAAGACTCACATGAATCTCCTTCGCAAGTACTTTCCTGAGGGTGAGTTCGATGAGGCATCCTGGAAGGAGATCGGTAACCTCATCGAGAAGAATCTCGCCGTCATCAACGAGGACGAGCAGGTAAAGAACTCGAAGTGGTCCATCAAGAGGATGGCCTGGGACAATACCTTCGTCTACGGCAAGGACAACGTCATCGATTTCAGCAAGCTACACGGGGTCGTTGGACTGTTTGGCTCAAACCGGACAGGCAAGTCATCAGTACCAGGCACCATGATGTATGCCCTCTACAATGCAACTGACCGCGGTTCCATTAAGAACATCCACATCGTGAATGCCCGCAAGGGATACTGTAAGACTTCCATCGACATTGCTGTGGACGGCAAGACCTACCGCATCACTCGCCAGACCACTAAACACACCAACAAGCGTAACCAGACGAACGCCTACACTGCGATGAAGATGCACCTCCTCAATGAGGCAGGCGAGGAGGTCTTCGACCTCACCGGTGAGCAGAGGAGCGATTCCGACAAGGTGCTGCGAAACCTTATCGGCACCTCTGACGACTTTCTCCTCACCTCCTTTGCATCGCAAGGTGAGATGAACACATTCGTCAAGGCAGGCGCTGCAGTTCGTAAGAACAGGCTCGGCAACTTCCTCGACCTCGGTGTCTTTGAACAGATTGCGAACAAGCTGAAGTCGGAATCTGTCATGCTCAAGGGAGCAATGAGAGGCAACTCCAACGTTGACTTTGACAAGGAGATAGAGAAGACAGTCGAGGATGCCGACGCAGAGCAGGAGAAGATAAAGGGATACGCAGAAAAGGTTGAGTCATTGCGAAAGCTACACACCGATCTTACTGTCACACTCGCTACTCACAAGGACAAGGGTGTCGTTACCAAGAGCGACGTTGACAACTGCCAGGCAAAGGTCGATGAAGAGACTTCTGAGATTGAGAGGACTGAGAGAAGAGTTGGAGAGATTACCTCAGAGCTTAATGCAGCAAGAGAAAGATCTGCAAAGATAGCAAAGCTAAGAGAGAACTTTCCAATAGGTGAACTTAGGACAGAACTTACCTTGTTGAATGACCTCGAGAAGGCTGAGGCTCGCCTGGTTGCAAACCTCGAGAAGGAAAAGGTCGTCGCAAAGAATCAGGAGAAGTCAGTCGCAAGGCTTGAAGAAGTTCCTTGCGGAGATTCTTTCCCCACCTGTAAGTTCATTAAGGACTCTCACAGGGACAAGAAGCTCCTTGAAGAACAGAAGAATGTCATATCCGGCATAGCGACTGAACTGAAGGGTGTTAGTTCATCACTGAGAGGACTTAGAGAAAAGTCGCTTGCTGAAAAAATAGAGAAGTACGAGAAGTTCCTGAAGGAGGAGACTCTTCTAAACGAGAAGGTTCTCTCATCCGAAAGAGAAAGAAAGCTGCTGAGTGAGTCAAAGGAGGCTAGGGAAGAAAAGCTACTCAAGCTACAGTCTGAACTGTCTTCACTCAGGCTCAGGGTTTCCGACGACAACACGGGTGAGGAAGTCGAGAGGGTCAAGGTCAAGATAAATGAGGCTTCGCAGCTTCTCAAGAAGACACAGTCTCTCCTCGACGACTCTAACCGAAACGTTGGTATGCTGCAGGCACGCACCAAGGAGCTCAAGGCCAACAAAGAGGAGTTTGAGGAGAAGCGTAGGAAGTGGAAGGTCTACGAATCTCTCAT